>Ga0209700_106306_pt1 | contig 18570 bp, 3 predicted proteins | sample SiratroredBW_FD_187528 | JGI IMG/M metagenome (GOLD analysis project Ga0209700, IMG submission 187528) | Root nodule microbial communities of legume samples collected from California, USA - Siratro red BW (SPAdes) (version 2) | ecosystem: Host-associated > Plants > Roots > Nodule | place: USA...
TATTATGTGCTGAATCTCATTTAATTCCACTTGACCTTAACATGTGATTTTTTTTTTTTTTTTTTTTTGTAATTTTATTTTTAAAATTTTTTTTTTTTTTTTTTTTTGAGAATATGATTTTAAAAATGATTTTTTTATTTATTTTTAATTTAATTTTTAATAAAAACATATTTGCTAAAAGTAAAAGATTAAATATGTAAAGTCTAGTGAGTCAACCTAATGTAACGAAAATTTAACGAATTGTATTAGATAGGTGAATCACTTTCAATCTTTTTTCAAAAACATATGAATCCATACACTTAAACTATATGAATTTTCATATTTTATTAAGAATTTAAAAACAAACAGTTAGACAGAAAAATTAGACATAAATATGACATACTAGCATAACTTTTATATATAAAAAAAAATTATACACGGAAACACGTGACTTCTATTAAAGAAACAAAGATAAAGATTTTCAATAAATTGTAAAAAACATCAGAACCAAAATCTTGAAGAACAAAATTGTTATTTTTAAAACAGGTTTTCAATCACCACTAAGCAATATGATGAATCACAATATAAGTTTTAAAAATCTTAACATTTTTTTATAAAAATATATCATTTTTTTTTCTTTTTCATGGACCACTAATTTTATATCACTTTTCCATAAATCTTAGTTTCGTTCCGTTTGTTTTTCAGACCCGACCAGTGTGCAGCCTAGATCCTACGTGTGAAAATAGGTGTTCTGTGATGACTCATTTTATGTTATGTTTTGTTGTTGTGTGCATACGTCCGAGACTTATTGGCTTGGCACAAAGTCATTTTTGGCACTAAAAGCCTCTCTTTACGGCAGAACCAGTATCAGTGGATATGATTAGCTTTATGATTCCTGTGCCTGTGAGAAAAAATAAATAAATAGAGGCAAAAAATAGAAAAAAAAGAAGATAAGAATTACGCGAAAAAATAAATTAATTAGTTAAAAGAAGAAACTAGTAAAAACTGTGGTTTTTTTATTAATATTTGTATTATCTTTTAATTATTTATTATTATAATAAAAAGAAAAATTAATCATCATAAATAATTTACAATCGATTGTAAAATGTTAATAGGATAAGAATAATTAGTTTGGAAATTGTTATTTTACTTTCTTCCTTTTTTTTTAAAAAAACACAAATATAATCATGTATTTGTTTATATAATGGTTCACCTTACTCAAGTATGTAGGGTAAAACTGTTAGAAAATAAATAAATTATTCTATAATGTGATTCATGTGAAATATCATTATGAGTTTGTATGTGATTTAATAAAATAAAAGGATGTATTGATAATTATGAGAAGTTATTTATTTCATAAATATTTGATGGTAACCAACATGATGGACATTGGTCATATAAGGATAGGGTTCTATCTCTACAGTATGAGAGTTCTACACAATATACCATCAATAAAGTGTGTAGAGTAAAAGTAACTGAAAGAGATAGATTAAGATAAGGAGATTGAAGTACTAGATCAATCAAGATAAGTCTCTCTCATTATTTTATATTATTATATTATGTAAGATTCATAGATTTTTAAGATTCTGTAAAATATTTATAAATGATTATTTTTAATTATGTTTAAACTTAGAAAAACTCCTTTTCAAAAATCGTAATTCATAATATTATTACACAGTTTCTTAAACATAAAGGGTATTCCATGTAGGTTACCTCTCCTTTTCTCTTATTTCACACATTCTTTTTTATTTATCGCATTACTTTCTACTTCCTGCCTTTATTTTACGATTCTTTCTTACTTTAAAAGTACAAAAATAATTATATGTTTATTTATACAATAGTTCATGTCACATAATGTGAATGTGTTTATTATAAATATTATTAAGTTATGTTAGCTATGTAAACGTGAATATATATAGTGTTAATTTGTTTAAATTAAAAAAAATTAACAGATTTGTCAAACCTGTATACAAAAATTTTACAATTAAAATGATCCGACATATACACAAATCTATACTAAGAAAGATTGGTCAAAGTTGTATACAAAAATTTCTCATTAATGATCTGACATAGACATGAGACTATATTAAGAGAAATTCTTCAAACATGAATACAGAAATTTCTCATTAATGATCTGACACCCTTAAAAGCTCATATTAACAAAGACTCAATAATGTCCAATAGTCTCCCACATACAAGCACCCTCCTTGCTAGGCATGCAAAACTTTTCAAAACTAACTAAAAGGAAAACTTTAATAAAAATTCTGATGGATTAGTTTTACTTAATTCTTCACAAAAATCTTATGACATGTTCTTATTCTCAAAGTAATGAAGGAATTGATTAGAATCTTAAAAAGAAGTAGATTTTTTTTTTTTAAAAAAAAGATAGTATTTTTTTTAAATGAAAATTTTAAATAATTTTTCAAGTCCTTACAATAAATATAAATGATAAATTTTTAGTAATTATACTATTAATATTTTATCAATATATATTTTTATAGTATAAGAAAACAAACAAATAAATAACAATAAAATAAAATAATTTACTTTAACATATTTATTTAATATTTATTAATATATGTTTTTGTTACAAAAGTAAATAATTAAAATAAAAATATTTAAATAAAAATAAATTAAATTAAATTAATAATTTTTAAATACATAGGCTTTTATATTATGATAAAATAAATAATTAAAAATAATATTTTAAATTAAATTAATTAATATATATTATCTATATTTTATAACATATTATTTTGAAATAAACTCTTTTATTAAGATTTGATAATAAATTTTTATTCTAGTTAAAAATTATTTTAAATATAAAAAAATATTTTTCTATTTTTTTTCTTTCATCCAAACAAATTCAGTTTTCTCTATTTTCTTTCTTTCTTTCTTTTAGCACCCCCTTTAATCCAATCAAAACCTATGTTCAGAGACTCAGATTCTGTTCTTGTACGGTATCACGGTACACTCCTAACCGATCTACTCAATTAATAATTAATATAGCTAAGTTAATGAAATTAAGCTAAAGTTTCAAAGAGAATTTTCCAGGAATAAAATCCACTCATTCATTCCAACACACAGATTTTCTTCCTAGCCACCCTACCAATGCTTGTGCTATGCTAGATATCCTACCACACCGTCCATCCACATAACCAACCTTAATTTTATTTTAGCAAAGTATTTATATTGAGGACCTAGTTACTTGTCTTTGGACAGGACAACATAAAGGGTGATGATGGTGATTTGTGATGAGACAGAAATGTGAGATTTACCTTGGTAAAGAGCAGTGTATTCATGTCCCTTTTGTCACATTCTTCACTTGCTCAACTTCACCATCATGATTGCACATAATTTACCGTTGTAGGGGAAAAAATAGGTAAAGGGTGGGGGTGAATGGTGATGAATAAGTTTGAAATAAAATCATGGTACTAGTAATGGAGTGAAATGCATGCAGGGTCAATAATTCATGTTTGATACAGGGCCCCTTGCTAGTTGGAATACATTACTACCTGCAGGCTTTTTGAATTCATCTTGCTATGTGACAAGATTAAGGACGCTGATATGACCCTCCTCTCTAGTAAAAGGATGAATAGGAATTCCATTTAGCAGAAATAAGACCTGACTTGAGTAGTGGTGTGCTTGGATTGCACTCACAACGTAGTGTGACATACAATCTTCCTTTTGCTCACGCCATCAAATACAAACACCCTATGGTCATCAAATAATAATTTCACCATGGAAAGAGGACGTTTGTTTCAGCTCCTAAGAATCATGTGGGGTGGTAACGTACATTTGCTTAAATTTTGAATGCCTTTGTGACTTTCCTTCTACTCTTGATGACATCTTTTACTGATTTTTTCAACACTATAGTGCCAATCTAAGATGGTTGCTCCAAATTACCAAAGCAAAGTGCTTACGTACTACTGATTGTTAACCATGCATTGCACGGTGTCATATAGTGTTAGAGATGAAGATTTCACGTCAACTCGAAATAAAATATTTTAATAATATATAAATGAATATAAATCTCTCGTCTTACGTTATATTGATTTTATATTTAATTACTATTATTCCTTAAAATAAAGTTAATTATTAGTAAAACATGAATCCAATGTGTTCTTTATGCCCTGCGATTCAACACTACTCTGCATTATAGTCAGAGTCTTTTTTTTGTTTTGGCAGTACATCCATGCGCAATCAAGCCCCAGGCACTCCATATACACGTGAATGAACACACGCCTTTGCATAATGGGACTTTCTTACTTTTGCGTAGTAATAACATTCTTCTAACAGCACCTATTCTTAAGATGTTACTGACAACATTTTTGACTCACAAAGCTCCTCCCCCTGACTGAAAAAACAAACCAATGATGAAAAGTTAGGATGTGATCTCTGATTGACGTCGAAAGAAGATGGTTCACTCTACCTACCTTAATCTCATAACTATTTACCATAACAAAATCTCAAGCTGGATTACCATTGCATTTTTACGGCTACAGTGGTAATTAAATTATATAGATTGTGAAATGTAGAGGTGGCATACTCAAGCCCACTCATACATGACTTTTGAAATTTCTTTTTACTTATTTGAGTAAGGAGCATCTTAGCAAGCAATTGAAATTGTGGGGCCTAGTTTTTGTGATCTAGTGCATCAAATGTGCAGAGAGTGGCATTGTTCATACAGGAATATGATTGTCCATTAATGACTATAAAATTGAAAAAAAATAGGTTGGGACTCCACTTGTGTTTTATCAAATCCTTGATGGGGTCAAGGGAGTGTTATTTTGAAGATTCATGCTGTCTTCTATTCTTTACTACAAAGTCTTTGGTTAGATTATGACATCCATTTTATATGCTTTACTTAAACTTTATTCAATTTCCTGTTTGGGAGCTGTAATTTTTTTTACTTTCTAAGTTTCCATTATTTGTTTCTTGGCCGTTGTTTTTGGCTTCCTTTACTGATGAAAAGGGTGTTACAGTCAAAATTAAATCATTTGCTCTGCTCTTAAACAGCATATAATGGGTGAGTTTTTTTGTTGAATGCTTTCTTTAGTGAGAAAAGAGATTAAGATGGTCACAAGTGCTAGTTAAAAAGGTGAGTGAGGCTTATCTTATTATCCAGTGTAGGGAAAATGCATGACAAATTTGGACCCCACAAATTGACACAACCATGGAACATAGGATATAGTTGGAGTTGGCCTAACTAACCCCTCAAGCACAAAAAAACTCCTCTTAGTAGTGTAAGGATTGATAGAGAGGAGTGCCATGATCATGGTTTTGTTTAGAGAAGGGGAAAAAAGTGAGAAATTCAAGCACTGAAGTACCCTCAAATCAAACCATAACAATGCTGTTCTTGGGACCCATCAACTCCAAGAGGAATTTCTATTTTTAAATGATACCACCGTTACTGAATACGATCGAGATTATTTTCATTATTCTCGACTGCTTAGAAAAATTAACTTAAATTTCGAAATATCTTTTACATGTATATACGAAAATTATATATCAATTATTGGATCGATCGTCTATTTAAAAATACATTTTAGTCTTGAATTAAAGAGATATATATTTTAATCAAAATCATAAATTAACATTTTTTTATAGCATTCTTTAATAAAGTTAATATTTGTAGCTCCTCATATTACATTATTTGTTTGAATTGAGCTTAAAAGTGATTTCATTTACAATAAAATATCTACTTTTTAAATGTATAACTATTTTATTATTATATCAAATCAGGATAATTTTTAGTGATATTCTATAATTGACTATATAGATATCTGATATAATTAATGGAACACTCAAAAAAAAAATTATCTATAAATAATAATCTATCCAAAACAGTAGTTAAAACATAATGCATAATAGAGATATTTATATCGATCATTCACTAACATTGTATTTCAAAAGATTTCCTTCTTCATATGGAATTAAAATATAACTGTAACACCAAAAAAAAAATTATCTATAAATACTAATCTATCCAAAACAGTAGTTAAAACATAATGCATAATAAAGATATTTATATCGACCATTCACTAACATTGTATTTCAAAAGATTTCCTTCTTCACAGGGAATTAAAACATAACTAATTACATTTACACATATATACATATAAACAAAATAAGATTTTTGTTTTTCAAAAAGCTTTTAAGGCTACAACTGGCTCATTCAAGAGCACCTTCCACAGTATCATCTGCAATATTACCTGCTCCCGAACACACACCACAAACAAGAAAGGGTAAGCTAGTAATTCAAAATATCTCAATTAATCTCAAATAATAACAAGTATATATCATTTAACACATAACAATCAATTGACAACATTTATCATTCAACTCAAGACATCATATAATATAGACAGACTCGATCTACTTCCGGAAGACTCGTGTATGGAATAGATCCCGAGATCTGCAACTGTTATACTACTCCAATTTGTGTGTCTCATCTCATCACCATTAATCTCATATGATAGGGTTAATCCATATGACTGTCCTGACCAACCATTTTTCATGTTGCAGTTTCAGTCATATGAACCTCTTTCGACTCTCACCACCTAGTAATATTCATCTATTTGATTCCTATTACTAGTAGAGTCAGGATATCAATCGTTAAACCAGATCATTAGACAATGCACATCCTATTTCTCAGCACAGATGTTTTCTTTCCTGAAAACACTATGCCTACACATCACATACAATTCATATCATACATCATAAATTTTCATTCATCTATTCATTCACTTTCCATTTCAATCTCAACAATCTCAATAAAACTTCACCACTTTATATAATTATACAATATCAGATACGATTCCTCAATTAATCATGCAAAAAAAAAACATATATCAAAGTCTTATCACAAGTCATATTTAATCTAGTAAACAACAATCAAAAGTTCTCACATATTACTTTCGAACATCATTACTCAAATCAGGTCAAATCACATCAAATCAAGATAAATAATCAAACATATTCAGTGTTCAAGGACTAGTCAGACCTGCAAGAAATACTTGAGCACTGACAATCACATATTCAAGTACTTTATCCTAAAGTTATATTTGAAAATAACTAATTAGTATAAAACAAGTTACTAGCTTCCCTTACCTGATGAAGATCTCTACAACAATTCCTCTACCCGATAAAGATACTAATCTCAAAATCTAGGGATCTAGAAAAAGTTATCAGAATAAAACCAAATTTTAGTATAGTCTTAATTAAGTTGAGATAAGTACTTTTCTCAACTATCTCTACTAAGATTGATGACAATAACCTAAGAAAAAATAGAGAATAAGAGATCTTTAGAGCAAATATGAACTTACTATATTTGAGATTCTGATCGGTTAGAAATGATCCCTAACTCCCTAGCTACTGCAGGGTATGATCAGAATCTAAAATAGATGAGATATGAGAAGAAAAATTAAAAAAAAGGGAAAGCTTGAGAGAACTAGAGAGAGAGAAAAAAAAAAAGAAACTGAGGGTGCAGGAACACGGCTTTTACTTTTATAAGACGACTTTTACTTTTATAAGATTTTTGTATCTTACAATTAATCTATATTACGACTTTTACTTTCATAAGATTTCTGTACCTTATAATTAATCTATATTGTACTAAATGACAGGTAATAATTTATGCTTATTTTTTACATTTCTAAACTCAAAAATTATATTTGTAGAAGATGTTATATAATTATAAATATAATACGTATAAAGTTTTTATTGTAAAAAGTTATATTGCTTAACATTTTTATTAATATTTAGTTGTGTAATATAGTTTTTTTAATTATAATAATTATGCTATATATTTTTATATTGACCGAGTTATATTTAGGATTAATAGAATGATATATTTGTGTCATTTTAGTAGTAAAGAATATATATATATATATATATATATATATATATATATATATAACTCGTATATAATGTAGTTTCAGTAATATTTAAATGGTTGTTTAAAATATTAATTCTTTATTTTTTATTCTGTTGGACTAATTCAATTATTTATAAATGTTTTATTATTTTTTTTCTTTTCTAATTCAAATAATCTTACTTTTCTAATTTTTCTTTATTTCCTTTTTTACTCTATAACAAAGACTAAAAGCGCATCTTTCTTCAAGATAAAACGAGGGTCTTGATCTATTATAGATTAATATTATCCATGGACCTTGTAGTACCATTTATCTCATCTCAAATCTCTATAAATACAATCAAACTTTCAAATTACGTGTTGACACTCCAGTAAAATCATTCTCAACTTCAATGCTGTAATGCCTTGTACATATATTCAACAAATGACATTCTCAATTGAGTCAGAAAATAATCAATACCACACTTCAAACTTTAATACCAATACTTCGCTAAAGGTTAAATTAATCTTTCATCAATACTACAGTTTAACAATTAATATAATTATTATTCGAAAACCTTTATACCTAAACACTTTAACACTTGTTATACTTAAAATATTACATATATAACTAACATTTTCAATTAAAATACACAATAAAAATGATCTTAAATAATTTATTTTTTATTTATAAAATTTTTAACTTACCTATTCTATCTCATTTAAATTACTTATACTCTTCATCTTTGCACTAATTAATTTTTAAAAAAATCTAAATACTGTTAAAAAGATAGAATTCTATGTTATCTAGACAAATATTTTTGTGATTTCAAATTGATTTTGAATTAACAAAATATTCTGAGCATTAACTTTTCCGTGTCAAAGACTGTGAGCCTTAATAGTTATAAGTTATACAATATTTATTTAAAAAAGTTGTCAGTGTGAGATTGTTTTTTAATGCTAAGTGATACCCAAATACATGTTTGCTTTTTGTGTAACTATGATTTGTGGGGAAAATAGTACTTAAGTGGATACTCATTGTCAGAGAGTTAGGAGACAACATACAAGTTCCTCCATTATCTTGTGCCCAACTCTATGATTTTCCATTATAAAAATTTCACCAATATTGATAAGGGTTGAATTCTTTACAATATATGCGAACAGTGTTTAATTGGAAAAAAATATTTCAATCATTTTTACACCTTTAAAAGGATTAAACTTACGTTATGATGCATAAACACAAAGATAACATATGAATGTAAGTCAAAATGGACAACTTTTCTTGTACATGGTATTTGACTTTTCAGCAGTTAGTAATCGTAATTATATCAAAACACAATAACTATTTCTGAAATCAACGTTCTCATTTTATTTTCCTAAAAAAAAAAATAAGAAATTGGTTACGGACAATAATTAACATATGTTGCAGTAGAACATAACTTTATTATATTATTTTCATATTTTTATGCGTGGTCATCGTAATTAAAAACTTGTTTCAATTGTATTAATTGTTTATCACTCGTCTCGCTTATTTGTTTAAGTTTAATTAAAATGTATAAGTATTTAAGCAATTATATATTTATATTATTCGTAAATAATTACATTCAACAATTATAAAATTTTCATTTGTTAAAATAAGAATTATTATATAGAAAAAGAGATACCGTTCACTTCTCAAAGTAACGGCGTTTTGTCTCCCACCAACCCATATTTTTCGTCAGCTCTTTCTTTTGGTGAGTATGTTTTTCCTTTCATTAAAAGACTACATTCAACATTGTATTTATGGAAAAGAATAAAGAAATTCCCTAATCAATAGCAATACTTTTCAGTTTAACATACACGAATGCCTAGTGTAAAAAAAATATTATTAATTAATTTAAATTACTTTTAATGCTATTGTTAAAGTAATATATATATATAGACACACTAATAAAAACCTAGCTTATTCCTAGAGATTTTGATTTACAAATAAAACATATCATTGTAAACTTGTAAAAGTAGAAATGACTCTAACAAACTCATATCCCACATGCAAGCAAAAGAAGAAGACCAAAATAAACCAGAGATTTGGGAGAAAAAAATCGTACTAAAAAACTATTGTCCTAATCACACAATTGTAGCTTCTGATAAGAAAAATATGTGAACCCAGAAGTCAAAGAGAATTTTAAAAAAATAGTTTAAAGAAGTGGTAGAGCTTTTACAAATAAATTAAATGACAAAAAAGTCTAATTAGTGTGTATATGTATATATATATATATATATAACATATTACAGAATTTTGATTTATATTATTTTTAAAAGCCATCTTTACTAAATTTAAAAAATAGTTCTTACATTTGAAGCCAATAGCTCAAAAACAAAATAATAATTTCTTTTATTTTAATTTAAAATAATTTTATTTGAGTGTAATTAGTTCAAATTCTCTAATTTTAATCAAAGACATTCAACATTCAACATTGTTAATAACCAAAATTTTCAAGAATCAATCATATTAAAATAATTACCTGTGCACCAAGATCAACCACCAATATACTCAATTATTTAACTTAGATTTTCATTTAAACAATTTTAAGTTAAATAAATTAAATTAGATTTCCTAATCTTAAAATCATGTGCCCTTTAATAAAAATACATAGAAAAATGAAAGAATAGACATAGAAATTCTAATTCAAAAGAAGTATGATCAAGAATACAACATTTTTTTTTGTTAGGAATCTAAATATAAATTGAAATTCACACATTAAATAAAAATAAAAAAAGTTAAGTGAAATATAAGAAAAAAAATCTACAAACACTTAACTTTAAGTTTTTAAATTGAATGTAATATCTTATATAAACTAACTTGATCTCATTGGTGGTGAATCTTCTTAATTTATCTCTTTATAAATTTTCAAACAATGAAAGTAATTAAAATTAAATAAAATATGTTAAAGATAAATATGTCATGTAAAAAAATTAAACTCACACTTCAGAAGGAGACTCTTACTATCTACGACAACTCATTCCTCCTTGATAACTTTAACTTATCTTCATATAAAACTCTTAACATTATTACAGTTTTATACCAGCAAAAGTTCATTTTTTTTTTCATATTCCATGTGTAAAAGACTAACGAAAACATGAAATAGAAAGTAACAAAACTTATGATTTTTCACAATTTTTATGAACTTAAAAAATGTTATACATTGGAAAAAAAAATTATTTAAATAATACGTTTTCCACAAAAATTCTACCATAATTATTTAAACTTCATAAAATTAATTTTAAAGTAAATTCTCAAAAATCAACTAAATGTCATTTATAATCTTTTGTTATTTTTTCCTTTTACACATATATTTTTAATTTTACAATGTGTTGACTTTATTAAAGTTTATTTTCTTCTATAAATATTTTTGCAACTTTATGACAAAGTACAATCATTTAACCTTTTTTATCTATTATAATTTTGTCATTCGCATGCCTTTACTGGCTATCAGTGCCTTTAAGCAATGCTTCAAGGCTAAGTAGTAAAGATAATGTTACAACACCCATAATAAAAATTAGTCACGAGTGAACTATTATTATTATTATTTTTCTCATATTTGTTTTTCCTTTTGATATTTTTTTTCCTTTATGGATTTCTTCTTTTTCATTAGTTGGCACTTTTGTTGTATTTGGTTTTGGTTGATTTTCTCTATTGGCCTCTCCAACTCCAATGCAACTTAAAGTTTTGTTTTTCTTTTGTTCTTCGTTTGTTCACGAGAATCCAAGAAGCATAAAAGCCAAAAAAAAAATCTGAAGGTGGCTACAGTCAGTGATTAATTTATATTGGAGAGACACGAAAATTTGGCTTTTCGAGAGAGACACTGTTCGTTCCATCATTTTCTTTGATTCCTTACTCCAGCTTTCCACCCTCACTGTCTCACCTTTCTTCCATGCAAACCAGCTACCCAAACAGCATCTTAGCTTTTTCGTGCAAATTAGCACATTCTACAAAGCACAATAACAACAACTGTAAACTACATAAAAACAAAATTTTAAATTCATACGAGTTTTAGTTTTTTTGGCATCTTACACATCACATGTATAAACATCACCTTCATTTATTTGTTTATTTAGTTTCAGATCCAATATTTTTTCGTAGAAACTGTAAAACTTTTCAAAAGAAGTAACTATGTAAACAACGCTTATTTTCTGAATATTAAGTATAATTCAGATCTCAAAAGTATTATGTAAATGGTCATTTATAAATGATTGTACATTTTAATATGGAACATATTTTTTTAATAATATTAACCCAAAGTTTTAGTCGGCATTTCTTTATGAGGAAGTTATTTCCAACTTGCTATAATTATAATTTCTTTCCTGAGAAAGAATACAATCTACACAGTTAAATCCCCATAAATAAGTATAACTTTCTCACAAACAAATACCAGAAGGGACAAAATTACTTGAAGGAAAGATTAAATTTATTTTATCGATACCAATTCAAAATCCGTTTTTGAAACTTTTATTCTTATCATTAAAGTTCATTTTTATATATTATGAATAGAATGACTTTTTCAGCAAGAAAATCTAAATTATTTTGCATATTTAAATAATAATTTTTTTTAAAGTAACATTCAAACAATAAAAAACAATAATTTATAATTAAATGATGATGTAACTCTTATTGTTTTCTTTTTTAAGTTTGATTAAAGAAGGATGGTTCTATGGGAAATAAGAATAACTCTGGACATCATTAAACAAGTATTCTTAGCTATTAATTTGTCTGTAACACGTTTTTATTCTATTTTCAGAGAAGAAATGGATAAAATAAGCAAAGTATGGCGGATACTTTGTGTGGATTGTCGGAGTAGTTGGTCACAAAAAGATTCACACAAATTTATAAAAAAGTAAAAAGGAAACACAGCCTTCAAAGAATTTTTTTAAAATTGTGGAATAAAGCGGAAACAGTTCCGCATTTTCTTTTGTAAACCACATCCTCCTTCTTTGTTTAATGTTGCCACTTCCCTGTCTTGTTTTTATGCAATTGGTTAACACTACTTAACAGAGCTGAGAGAAAAGTTTCATTCACTTCTTCACTCACATAACATCGCATATATATCTATATCTTTCTACTGTGGAGTTCTGATTATTCAATTCCATATATTCTCTCTTTCTTGATTTGTGTTGTGAAACAGTTAAAAGTGGAGGTGATGTCTGAGGCACTGGAAGAGGTTCCTTCAATGAAAGGAGGGTGTGAAGAAGGGTTGAACCTGAAGGCCACTGAGCTGAGGCTTGGCTTGCCTGGGTGTGAGTCACCTGAGAGGGAGGGGGTGTTTAAGAGTGTGGTGGTTTCTGGGGCCAAGAGGGGTTTCTCTGATGCCATTGATGGAGGTTCTGGAAACTGGAATGGTGGATCTGAAGTGGGTTTGGGAAAAGATGCTGCCTTGTTCTCTCCAAGGGGAGCTGTTACTGCTGCTAAGTCTCTCACCCTCACTGCAATAGACTGCACCAACCAACCAACTGCTTTGGGTGCTTCTCTTCTTAAGGAAACTGTTCCGCACTCTCCAAAACCATTGCATGAGAAGAAGCCTCAGATTTCTGCTCCAGCTGCAAAGTATACATTTTACTTTGTTCTTGTTTCTTGCTATTAAGTATTAAGTGTGTGTGCGCTGATTACTGTTTTTTTGTTCTTGTTTGATTTTATCTTCTTTTTGTTGACGTTGGCTCGGACTTTATTAAATTAATTTATTTATTTGTCTTGTCTCTGTTTAGTTTTTATAGTTTTTCTTTGTGTTTTCAAGAAGTTGGATGCAAGATGATTCTTTTGGTATTGAGTAAGTGGATAAGCGATTTTTTGTTTTTCTTTCTCAGTTTTCTTTTGTAGTCTGTTGGAATTTATCCCGAAGCTTTGGTTTTTAGCTCGTTTTTAGCCATGTTGATTCGCGTTCTGTGATCCATGTAGTTTAAATTTATTCCATCTACTAGGATAAAGCTTTGTTGTTGTTTTAGTCAATTAGAAAATAAACTGAAATGAACAAACTTTTTCATGTTGGCCTCTAGCTTAAAGGGAACTGCTATTGCTTGTGTTCTATGTAATTCAGAGGATATTCTTTCTATGTTAATCATCATCTTACAGCTACTTTGGTTGGTCCACAATTTTTCTTCGGTTGCTTCGTTGGTTGTCTGTGATCTTTGGTTTTGGTATATGATTGAGATTTCACTCCTCCAATTATCATTTTCTATTCTTCCTGTTACTGATAAAATTTCATCCTAGACATGTGGATACAAATCTGTACTTGGTAGATATTCCTTTGTGAATTTGGGGTCTATCATTGTGTAATTTGTTGTTGTTGTTGTTGTGCGAATCAGGGCGCAAGTTGTGGGATGGCCACCAATCCGTTCTTTCAGGAAGAACTCAATGGCTTCTCAGCCTCAGAAGAATGAGGATGCTGAAGCAGAAGCCAAGTCTGAATGCCTTTATGTTAAAGTCAGCATGGAAGGCGCCCCATACTTGAGGAAAGTGGATCTTAATAGTTTTGGCACTTACAAGGAACTCTCTTTGGCACTCGAAAAGATGTTTAGTTGTTTTACAATCAGTAAGTTCCTTTCTATTTGTTACCACCTTCTGGCTTCTCTTTGTGTTTTCTATTTAGATCTTGTGATGAGTGAATCGGGACTAAAGCTATCACAGGTTCAAGCTTCTTGTAACCATGAAGACTAAATCAATTCCTTACTGAAGAAAATGGTTTTAATATCATATAACTAATTTCAATTGAAAAGGAAAATATGACAAAATCAAAATGAAGTTTGTTTAACAAGCACGCACATGCATGTGTTGTGTTACATATTCTAATGATTTTTATTGACAAGATCAGGTCAATGTGGGTCTTATGGGGTTTCTTCTAGTCGAGAAAATTTAAGTGAAAGTAGATTGATGGATCTTCTTCATGGTTCAGAATATGTTCTTACCTATGAAGACAAGGATGGAGATTGGATGCTAGTTGGTGATGTTCCCTGGGAGTAAGTGCAATTAATAAAGGATGTATTGATGAGTATTTCCTTATTTGTTTTTTTGGTTCAAGGAAGCATATCTGAAGTAATTTCTAACTATTCTTTTAGGATGTTCACTGAGTCTTGCAAGAGGCTGAGGATAATGAAGAGTTCTGAAGCAATTGGGCTAGGTAGGTCCAAACTTCTTTCATTGATACTATGTTTTCTTTCATGTTCTTGACCAGAATAGGTACTATTGAGTTTATGGTGTGTATGTTTATTGTTACACTGACCCAAGTGGTGATTATTGCAGCACCTAGGGCCGTGGAAAAGTGCAAAAGTCGCAATTAGTGGAATGGTGTATGCTTGTCTTGTGATCCTGAAGGATGAAAGATGAGATTTAAGCATATAATACCTTATTTCTTATGTATAATTCTATATAGGAGATTGGGGTGTCCTAAACTTTTTAGTGGGCAAGATATGTTGATGACAACATATTAGGTTTGTTGTAGCCGTCTATATCATTTTGATGTAGATGTTTGAGGTTTTAGGTTGTTATTCTTCCACACTTCAATTACAGTCATTAAGGTTTAGTATGTAAATTTTTTAGTAACTCTTCCCCTTTCTCTGTACGAGAGTTTTTTCTTTGTCTTGTCAAACTAAGAAAACAACATCACACTTTCTTCATATGCATGCCACCACTCTTGTATTGTAAAGTTAATCAATAGTAATTTTTAAAATATGTCCGTTCTCATCAAGTCACGTGATTTTTCTTATTCCCTTTCAATGTTTTTTAATTATAATTTTTTTAAGTTAAAATCTTGGTACATTGTATTCAATTAAACATTTTTCTTTGTAAAATAAGTCGGGCTTTAATACCACTATAATCTTTATTAAAATTTAAATTTAACTTTTAAAATATATAATCAATTCTCCGATAATTTCTTTTTAGTTTTTGAGCTTTTAAAGTTGCTATGCTATATTAATTTTAAAGTTTTTTCATGTCATACACAATCATCTTTAATTACACTATGCCTTATCATTAAATCTCCGATATTTTATTAATATTTTGTTATTGTTTGGGATTAAAATTAATGCTAGGAACCTCACTTAACATGCTGAACATCCTCTTCACTTTGTTATTGGATGAGTTTAAAACTATTAGTTTCTACCTTCTTTTTATAAACATTAAGATAATTATCTTTTTATAAACATGTAAATAAACCAAACTTGTAATTGTTGATTTCAAAAAACACAAATAAGTTAGTTTTGTAAACCAAAGTATATATATATATATATATATATATATATATATATATATAATGCAATTTTCAAAACATCATCTATGCAATATACAACATAATATGTAACATTAAAAAATAATAACTACAAAATCATGTTCTTACAGAATAGTTGATAACAGTAATTTTTTCCACAAAATCAGTTATTAATATGTTAGTTTCTGTTAATGAAAATTTTCAACCTACATTTTATCTTTTATCTTTTATTATTTTTACGGCAAACAATTTTATATATTTTTATAAATGATAACTATCATAAAAAATATATATATTTAGAAAAGTTTTTCTATAAATATTGTATAAAAAAATTAAATAAATGACTTTCTTCATAAACTAAAATTAATTTATGTATAAAATATTTTATGCGAAATCTTTAATAAAATTTTGATTTTAAAATTCTATAAAAATTAATTTATTTTATTTTATTTATGAAATATTTATTGAGAAGTTTCTTTAAATATATTTAAATAACATGTATCATTCCAACTGACAAAACAACACCACAGGAAAATAGCTCGTCATGGGTGCTTCACAAAAATATAATGAATTGGGCTTTTCACATGAAAAGCCCAAAACATAACCGAGCCCTATAATGAATTGGGTTCAAGTTTGAGCTTAACAAAGATTAAGACGCTAACTTCTGACATTACTCAAAGCTTATTTAACATCATAATAACATCTCTGAACACCAAAAATAAAAATAATAAAAATTCAAAGTTAATTTATACGAACCTTATTGTTGGTGTAATTTTTTTTTATATTATCAACTAATAAGAAATCAAGTTACATATGACTTTCAAACTAATAATCGTAAGAAATTAATTTGTTATGTCTAGTTCAATTTCATAGAATATGTGATATTTATAAACATTTGTTGGTTTTTTTGCAAAGCCGAAAGACTTTGGCGATTTATGGGCTATAACGACTTCATACTAAATTTCAGAAAATAGGTTTGTAGAGTGATTGATAAATGCTTTAATAAGGCATTCATACTCCATCAATCGTAATCGTTACTTTAGTATATTAGGATTATCAATTAAACTAAATCGTAATTGGTGAAACTTCCATAGGCCAAAAATTGAGAGGAGAGGGGTGAAAATAAGAGAGAAAATTAATAAGTTAAGTTATTAAGTTGAAATGAATTATTAAGAAGAAAAATTAAAAAACTGGTGGGTCTTGATTAAAAAATTCCCATGCTAAAATATTGAGAAATTGAAGAAAAATGTTCAGAGGACACATTGGCTCTGCTTCTTACATTCAACAATATTTTTTTCTATTTTCTTATTTTTTTTATTAAACTAAACACCTTTATTTCTTCTCATTTTCATTTATCAATTTTTTTTCACTTATAATATTTCATTCTTACCAAACATAAGTCTAAATTCGTGATTGGAAATTATTCACTAACGAGTGACGATATTTCAAGTGTACAAATAACATTTAAAAATTACAAGAGTTACAAAAGTTATCTTCGCATTACTTTTATTCTTTATAAACTTCCTCTCTAAATTTGATTAAAGCTTCCATTTCTAATATAAGAATGGAATTAATTTGTCTAGATATTTTTATTATTTAATTTAAAAAATTGATAAATAAACAAATTAAATATTTAAACTTTATTTTATAAAAATTATCATCTATCTAGGACAATTTTCATCTTCCTTCTTTCTAGAATGTGTGTTACAATCTTGACTATAGAGATTTTTTTTTTGAAAATTTTGAAATGCTTAGATTGAGTATAAAACGGAAAAATAGAATTCTCTTTTTGAAATTGAATAAATAATTAGATGATAGTTGATGGAGTTTTGAATATGCTCAACAGATTGTAATTCACTCAGTGAATTGTGATTTTGTTTAGTGAAATGGTATAAATTCGTTCATCGAATTTTGACTCGGAAGTAATTGGATTTCTTTTTTATTAATTTTGCTGAATAGTTTTTAGATATTGATTTTAATTAGGCTTAATAGTCTTCATGGAAGTTGTACTCTTGAATATTAGATTTAGAATGTTATTTAAAGGAAAGTTGAGAACTTCAATTATGTATGTTTTAGTGAACAAAGGTCTAACATGTCAACTTTAATTAGATTTAGTCTCTCATATAAGATTTACTTAACATAAATATTCCAAAAAAAGTAATTAGATATTTTTTAATTAATATCTTATTGTCATGTATTCGCATGTAGTCTATAAAACTGTCTACGTTTATATATATAATGCATAAACTAATAAGTAATATTAGAATAACTTTGTTGGTATAATAAATTAAATAGATATGTTTTATTATATTATCATTTTAAATTTTAGATAGTTTATCCTTTGTTTGTTTGATAACCTACTCTACTTAAATTTCGAACATGTACAAATATTAATACATACTTTGGAGCAAATAATGAAAAAATATAACTTATTAGTTTATACATATTTTAAAATGTATATATATATATATATATATATATATATATATATATATATATATA
>Ga0209700_106308_pt1 | contig 18562 bp, 9 predicted proteins | sample SiratroredBW_FD_187528 | JGI IMG/M metagenome (GOLD analysis project Ga0209700, IMG submission 187528) | Root nodule microbial communities of legume samples collected from California, USA - Siratro red BW (SPAdes) (version 2) | ecosystem: Host-associated > Plants > Roots > Nodule | place: USA...
ATGAAGAGAGGGTATAAGCTACTTAAACTTGTTTATAAACATAAAAAAAATATTTTAATTCTATAAGACATATAACATCAAGTCGAAAGACCAATCAAAGAATGAAAAAAAAAATTCTTATAACTTTAATAATCAATGATAGAAATTCAATAAGTATGACATTAGAGTTCCCTTGATTAGATCTAAAACTAAGAATGAAGTAAACTTGTTTAAAACCTATTTAAAGAGATAAAGCAAGCTCAAATAATGGGACAACTCCTTTATAGATGAAGGAAGACTCTATAACCGATACAACATGAAAATTTAAACTCACAAAACAAGAAACATTCATATATTAATTTTTAATGTTTAATTAGTGATTGGACTTAATCATCAATTAAAATCTATTTTCTATTTTTTCATGTAATTTTCATTTTAAATTTTGATGAATTAAGTTTCATATGTTTTTTCACATGGTTGAATAAAACTTTTAATATGTTTAAGGCTTCCTAAATTATCATGATGACCAGGAGACCTAATAATAGTATTATGATTATTAATAAAAGGAAAAAGGTATAGTGATATGATTATAATTAAGAACTGATTTTACTAATATAGAGGGTGTTGTTGAAAGCAGTATCAACTATAAGATATATTTCAGATAAAAACAAATACACAATAGCATAAGATATCAAATGGTTAAGCTCATTTCAGGAGCGACCGATAAAAAAAAGAATGCCAGTAAACCTAAATACTATAATATAAGAAAAATATATGAAACTTTGATATAAACAATTATTTATAATTATATCATAACCTATATAAAGTTAGAAACTCAATAAAAGGGAAATAAAAAAAATAGGATGACAAAGGTGATTAAATGTTAATTTTTTCAAATATTTGATATTCAACTATGGAGATAATATTCAACTAGTCAAAGGTGGGCTTTGAAATAATTATATTCTGTAAAATCGACTTAAGAATTGTTTTTCAAATACATTTTTTCTCATATACTATTATTGTTAAGACTTTATTCGGCAAGTGTACCAAGTCACAAGTAATATTGATTTATAAAATAAGGATATCGATCTCACAGAGAACAGTTTTGTTTTAGAATTTAGTGTCACTACTCACTAAAAAAATAAAAGTATCAAGAGATGATTTGATAATAATTTGAGTCAAGAAACATAAAAGAACAATTGAAAATAAGTAATAATTATAAAAAGGAGTTTCCAAGATCTAGAAAGACTTTGGGATTGAACTTCATCTATCTCCCTCATTCATATTTTGGATTTGATAAAAACATACAATATTCGTAAATACTCACAATTGATGCACATACAAAAACCATTCACACCGATTCCTCTAATATGAAATTCATAAGGAAATTTCCTAAACACTGATCCCTCAGCTATTTAGTAAATTACTCAACATTAAGAACGGATTTTATACGCAATCAATACATCGAAACCTATCCCTAGTATTCCAATATATTGAGTATTCTCATCTAGGTCGGAAACTCAAAAGTACTTCCCAGTTAAATTTAAGAATCAAAATCAAGACTCTATTGATCAGATAAAATCTAGCATTAAGCACAAGATGAAAATACCAATTGAGTAGAAACTGAATATTATATATAAAAATCACCAAAATATGAATGAGTTCAAAAGATTACATTCAATCCCAAAGATGAAGAATTAGTTACCCATAGTAGCCATTACAATCCAATGAAAGGAAGATTGCAAGAGAAAAAGAAAATCTTGATTCTAGTCATCCGCTTCCGTCCTTTAGGTCTTACTTCCATCCTTTAAGTCTTGATTCCTTCCAAAATCCTAAAAATCTCCTTTTAAACTTGGTTTTGGGCCTAGGTTAAGTGACTTTTCTTTTGGGTCTTTCTCTATTTTAAACTTTTCATTTCTTTTCTTCATGAATCTTTCAATCTATCATTTTCTTCATTCTTTTATACCTCAAATTTCACAATAATTGAGATTAAATTATTTCCTTTAACTGAGGACTCAAAACATAAATTTAAATCCAAAAACTCTAAAATTGGGAGTAATTACTATTCTAAATAACACTTAAACCCACAAGTAATCAATATTTCTTATGTATAAAAACACCCAAAATTGATACTTATCAATTATTAAATTGATATATAGACGATGATTCTTATACATAGGACAATCATCATAAGAATAGTTTATATATATTAAATCAATTTAATGAAATATTACGATCTTTAGATGAAATGGTTTAAGAAATTTTATTGTAAAGTTTAATATATATATATATATATATATATATATATATATATATATATATATATATATATATATTTTGAATGTACACTATAAAAATTTGATTTTATTATAAAATAATGTCATTTTGTTAAAATCCTCATAGAGGTGAATCGTATCATAAGCTTTTATTTAAAGAAAAGATAACATTGAATGTACACTTCCAAAAGCATGACATTATTATAAAGTAATAAAAATAAATATTATTTTGGTAAGAACATAAGAGAGTTGAATGTTATTTATTAAAAACATTAGATAGGTAAATATTTATTTAAAATTTATAGGGAGTGTGAATCCCATTATCCCATTTTATAAAAAATATAAGAAAGGTAAAATTCTATTTTAAAATTAGAAGATATATGAGTGTCATTTAGTGTAAACTCCATTAGTAGAAAAAACAATATTCCATGACAATCTATTACAAAATTATTAAATAATTAATGTAAAATCAAATATTATTAAAATTTATTCAAAGTTTTTATTCTAATTTCAAAAGTCAACTATAATAAAATATTAATAAATCCACAACCAAGAAAATTTTGAAGGTTATTTAGAGAAACAAGTCTCCAGCTACATGTTATGAGGTAAAATTTGTGCAAGTAAGCATTATTTCGTCATTCACAAAATTCTACAGATAATATAGTCACATCTAACTTTTATTCGCACTTTTTTTTTTTCAAAAGACAATATATCCAATTTATTATTTCTAAAAATATAATACTCCTATAATTTACTAAATTACATTCAAAGTTCCGAATACGCAAATTATTAATATATAAAAATATATTAGAATACAAACAAAATGTAAAACATAATTAATTTTCTCTTAATAAGTGAATTATAGATTTAACTCAATTTTATAAAATCAATTTATAAAATAAGATATACGTTCATCACTTATGAATTAATTTTATTTCTAATGATACTAGATCTTCAATATTTTATTTATGTTTTTTTTCTATAACGAAACTAAATATTTGAAAACATGAATTGACACATAACACGAGAAAAGCTCCTAGATCACCTCAACATTTTAATCTTATGTTGGAGATTCCACGTCGACTAAAGATAAGGTCTTTTAATAGTTTATAATATGAGTGTAAATCTCATTTTACAAGCTGGTTTTGTAAAGTTGAGTTAAGTTTAAATTTCACTTTTTGATATGATATCAGAGCCTATCCTAGTACGGTTCTTGAGTCACCTTTATTTCTAATGATACTAGATCTTCAATATTTTATTTATGTTTTTTTTCTATAACGAAACTAAATATTTGAAAACATGAATTGACACATAACACGAGAAAAGCTCCTAGATCACCTCAACATTTTAATCTTATGTTGGAGATTCCACGTCGACTAAAGATAAGGTCTTTTAATAGTTTATAATATGAGTGTAAATCTCATTTTACAAGCTGGTTTTGTAAAGTTGAGTTAAGTTTAAATTTCACTTTTTGATATGATATCAGAGCCTATCCTAGCACGGTTCTTGAGTCACCTGTTATCGAGCCGCTATCAGACCACTCTTAAACAATATAGTCCCCACACGAGTTTAGCAGTCTCGATGTGAGGGGGTGTATTGAAGATCACACATCGACTAGAGATAAGGTTTTTCAATAGTTTATAAAATGTGTGTAAACCTCACCTTACAATCCAGTTTTGGAAGGTTGAGTTAGATGTTGTTAGTTTTTTAAGAGAAGAAAAAAGAAAAATTTTATACCTTTTTGAGTTTGTTGAGGAAAAAGAGGGAAATTGAAGGTGATGTTATAATTCAAGATTGGAAGAAGTTTAAGCTTCTAAGAATTCAAAGGGGAAGGAAATGGATCCCTTGCTAAACTCACACCCCCTTCTATTTCAATCCGCTCCTAAAGCCCAAATAATATTATAACCTGCACTCAAAATTTCTATTTTCACCCCTGTTTTGAAAATAACTATCATACTACTGTAAATATAAAACTCACTCACATATTTCACATAGCATACATGATTAACTATTTAAAATTTAAGCATATTATATGTTTTAATATCATTTTTAAATTATTTCATATACTTATTTTATCATATAAAAATATCTTTCTTGAAGAAAAGACAAAAGTAAGTTCTCCTATTTCCTGTCTTTGTGAAACTTGAGAAACTGAAATAGTGAAACTGTTCTTCTCCTGAAAGCGATTTTCAAATATTTTCCGTGCTGCTAACAAGTATTTTAAGTGTATACGTTTGATTTATTAGAAAAAGGATTAATGTACAAAAAATAATCAAAATCATACTAAAAATGAATATATTTTTTAAAAAATATATTACAGTGGGCTTATATATTATAATTTATTTTTATAAAGTATTTTAAAGATTTAGTAAACATATGGAATTATATATATTATTTTATGAACGAACGGTTATAATTTTGTTTATATAAACTAGTGAAATTATATGAGTTGCTGCAGATGTGTATTTATACTTTTATTAGATTAAAATATTACATAATTTTGTAATTTTATTATTTTTATGAATAATTAATTAAAAATATAATAAAATTAATATGTATATATATATATAATTTTGTAAAAATAGTATTAAAAATTATATAACTATTATTTTTAAAAGAAAAGTTATTTAGTTATATTAAAATAAAAAAATAAATTATTTATTTTATCTTTTTTATATAATGGTATAGATATTGTAGGTAAATATAATTAAAATAAAGTTAAAAAGGTAAATTAAAGTGGGGTTATATGCTAACTAAATTGTTGTCTTGTCTGACTCCTCACTCGTCACTCGTGGGGGTTATGGCATTTTAATTGTTTGTTCCAATGTGATTATTATGTTTCGGCCTACTTATTATTAATTCTATAATACATTAGTTAGATGGACTTAGATTATGTGAAAGTTAATTATTTATGTTTTACCTATATCACTTACAGTTTCAAATTTATTATTTTTGGGACTAATTAATGTATCAGAGTATTGCTAGTTTTGTAAATTAATGATTTTTTATATAGTGAACACTATCTATATTATTAATGACTTTTTTTATTTGTAATTTCTCCCTTTCTAGGAAATAAATTAAAACTTTCCGATTCTTATCCGCAATTAGAGATTTCCTATCAGTATTATCATAGACTAAATTCTGATAATAAGAAAAAAGGTGACTATAAATATGATGTGTAGACCGTGATTATTAAGTAGAATATGAAACATCTCTTGCTCTAAAAAATTAGTAAAATGCAGTTAATTGAACATTAACTTAAGAAAATAATGAGAAATTTGATTTTTTTTTTAAGGGGAAGAATCACACTTAAGCTGAATATGTTAATTACTTGGGTGAGAGGGGAAAACTTGGTAATAGAGCATTTGTTTAAATTAGTTAAATTATTCGTTTTAACTATCAAAGTTAGAAAAAAAAAGAAAGTGTAAAAGCTTACTCAAGCAAAACTTATTGCTTATGCAAACAGAATCAGGAATACCGTGTTTTCTATGTTTTGTGTTAAGGGTTATTTAAGTGAGACATACTGCTTGTTGGGCTAAAAAAAATGATAATACGACCTATAAAATAAATATCTTATAAATAAGTCTAATAAACATGAAATGGGATAGCTTAATTTGGGAAAAAGGATAAAAATTTTAGATTTTCATTAAAAAAGGGAGAGCTTTTGATTAAACCATATTTTGATTATTTAGGATGATCAATATTATAATTGCAAGTTATATTTTAAGAATAAAAATTAACATTTTAACTATTTAATTATTCAGATTTAATATTTCTTTAAATATTTTTTTAAATAATATTTATATTCTATTTAATTTTTCAAATTTATTTTTCATTATTTTCTCGAATAGATCTAACATTCAGGAGGTAACTACATCTTAGTTACTTTTAGTCAATCATAACTTGATTTAAAGTATGAGTCTTATTTACATTAATTATTTCTATTTCTCTTCTTTTAAATCCACTTGTGAGTATATTACAGTTTTACAAGTTCAATTGACTAAAAAATTGTTATTTTAATTGGTCCAACTTTTTAATAAGTGTTTTGGTTTTTTAAGCGATGTTTCCTTATGTTTATGAAGATTCTGTGCAATCTTAACTTTATTCTTCCATCTTGGAGTTGTTGCTGTTTAAGAAATAAACAATTCTTAGAAAATGAAGTTAAATTAATATTATGAAATTGTTATCAAATTCTTTGAAATTGTAGTGGTATTTGAATGATTAAGTTCTAATATTAGATTAAAATCGCAATATGGTATTTTTGTTGATATGATTTAGATGATGTAATCATATTTGAAATTGAAATGAAATTGCGATTTTAATAGCTAAGACAAGTTATATTGGAAGAATAATATTAGTTAGGATGAATAAAAATAAAAGTAGTATAATTGAATTGGAATATGTTTTGGTTCAATATGTTAGTTTATTGTTTTTATATATACGCTTGGTTAGGTAGGTTAGTGTGAGAAATGGGATAAGTTTGAGAAACATTAAGTAATACGGTGACGATGTTTTGATATCACTATTTAACTTTGACACCATTTAACATTAACATATATTATTATTTTATTCATATATAATATTTTATTAATAAAATGCAGTGTCAAATAGGAATATAAGTGAATAGTGGTGTCAAACTAGCATTTTCTTAAATAATAACATTTATTGTAGATACAGAATATTATTATTCAAGCATCTTTCTAATTGCTTAAGTAATAAAAGTTTTCTTGTTAAAGTTGTGATTTCAGGTTTGGAAAAGAGGTGTGTTGAAACAATTGTCATCTTTATAATTATTATTAGTGACAAATTATCATTTTAAGTATGAAGAGTCAAAATTTTGAAATAGATTTTAGAACTTTGTGGCTTGATGCATTAAGCCACGTTACTTTAAACAAGGGTGTAATACTTGAGCGATGGATAATCAATGTTTATTCTCTCTATGCAGGAATTTGGATGCTCACACTTATTGTTCACTCAAGTAAGGAAGAAGTTGATTCAATTATCCCTCCTTCACATATGTATTAATCAAGGAATTAAATGATACTTAAGCAATATATTGTATAACTCAAGTAAAAAATTATTTGTTCATGCAAATTATCATTTAAGTGATGTACTTATAATGTTATATAATTCATTATTTAAAATTTAACTATTGAAGATTTGCTCATTTAAGTAGAATAATTGTTATTCCATTGCTTATATTTATTATGTAACTAGGTTTGAAATTGTTGTAGTTTAAGTACGAATTGTGATTAATGAATAATATATGAAATTAAATATGAATTGGTGAAATATTTTGAAATTGTTAAGTAATAGTCATTGTAATATTATTATACTAAAGAGATGTGTTGTATAAGTAGTAACCAAGATATTTTACTAAGTTGATGATATATAAAGTAATTAAGTGAAGAGATTGGATGAAATTATAGGTTATTATAATATATTGAGTTAGATAGACAAAAATATCATGTTATAAAAGTTGATAAAGATTTCTAACATCAAGTCAGAATTAAAGAATCAAGTCAGAATTGAATCAACAAAATTCAATGAAAGATGTAAGAAATTACACTATTAAAAAACTTACTAAATAAGTTCAATAATGAATATTGTAAATTGATAAACTAACCAAATATTATAACAAATGTTATCTTATTTGTTAATGGAATGGAAGTTGTTAGTTATTTGTTGTACATATATTATCTACTAAATATAATGTGGTAATGCCAATATCTAATTTATATGTCTTGAGTGTTACAAAATTTTCAAAAACACTTATGCTTGCAGTCAAGTGATTTATGTTATGGTATTTACGGAATTAAATTTTGAAAAATTACATGTATTGATGTATATCAAAAATTTATTATTGATTGATTGCACAAATGATGGTTTAGGGAGTTTCAACTTTCACTTCTCATCCAAAACCAACATTTTATGTATAAGTTTTTTTTGAAAAATACAAACAAATTGTGTTATTTTTTCTTTTAGCAATTATATTATTTAAATCACTGCATAAAATCCATTTTTTTTACAATATTGAAATTAATAAGCAAATTTTATACATTACGTTAGTGCTACGTTGATTCTTTAGGATATATTTAAACTCAGGTATATTTAACTACTTCTAAATTTAATCTACACACAAAAATTTATAGCAAGTTTAATGGTTCCATTGTCAAACGTTCTATTAGGTGAATGCTATGGTTGTCTATTTTTATTTTTAGTTTCTATTATTATTTTTTTATATTGAACAATATCTAGCATAGTAATATACTATCTATTAGTAAGTCCTTCCTTTCTTGGAATCTCTTTTAAGAGTTTTCCAATCCGAAAACTATTGATAGATTGTAGTCTCCGAGTTATTGATAAAAAGGTTGACTATAATTCATGCTACCTTTTGTGAATCACTCTGAACGCTGAAGTGATGGTCAATTTTTATAATTTGAAATTTATCAGTATATTTCACTGAAATTTTATTTCTATTCTGTTAATACATAATAATATATGCATTTTATAGTGGTACGAGTCAATTGTCACAATTAATTTACACATAGGACAATGTTTTAGTGGCCTTATAGAGTCAGTTCAACATACAGTAAATCGAAACTACCGCTGTTGCAGGGATAAATAAAGTCATAAACCCAAGGAAATGCAATTTTTTAAAATGTAATATTATTATATTAGACAAAAATAAATAAATTTAAATAATCTCTTAAATTTCTATTTAAGTGCTACATCTTAGGTATTCTGAATATGAAAAAAAAATTATTCTAAATTTTTATTTAGACATTTATTTTTTTAAATTGTTATTATCTCTAACTTATCATCTAATTTATTTTTTTCTTTCTTCAATCCTTTTTAACTTGTTAATCAATTCAGTCTCTTTTTTTCTATAAAATTAAGTTGAAGATAAAAATAAGAAATTAATAATTACATTTTCATTGACATGAACATTAAATAGTAAAGTAACTAAATAAAAATAAAAAATATTTTAAAATTTTAATATATGTTAATTTGATAGTTATTTAAAATTTAATAAAGCTTGACCTTTTTTATTGAATAAATTAAAGTTTTTGAATAAAAATTAATGGAATTTTTGGCATTGCTTCCATTTAAATGTCAGATTAAAAGCTGGTGCTTGATAATCACTTAGGAGACATGCCATCTGCTTGCTGAGTGCAATCACTACCAAATTTTCAAAGCATCAAATCCACAAATCTTATTAGGTTCCTAATGCATGCATTGTCATCATTAGAATAAGAAAATCCATCATAACTTCCCCTTTACTATAATTAAAGGATAGAAAGTTTTCTTTTAACATTTAAGGATTCTTACTATTTTTATTGGTGTATATATAGAAGTAATGCTAATAGCTATCCTTGTGTTATTAGTCAAAGAAACACAAATTTTAAACGTTGACAAACTATGATCGGAGCATGTTGCATTTGTAATGTTTGCCTGTGTTTTTTAGAATTGTTTTTTTTTTTTTTATAGAGAATATGTATAAACACATAAATGAATATAAAAATAATCATATAAAATTATGTTTAAAATAATTAAGAATATTTATGGATAATATTCAATATTTCCTAACTGATATCCTTAAATTTGCTATAACATTTATTACATCTTTAGTCAGTACCAAATTTATCATTTTTCTCACCACTATATATTATTTTTATTTTTATAATTATTTTCCAAATAAATATTCAGATGTTAATGAAACGGAAGGAATATACATTATATTTTATTATAAAATTTTAAAAGTGTTTTTCATTGGACCATTTTGGTGCCACGAAATCTTATATATGTGAAATCATTTCACACTTCTTTATAATACTTCACAGAAAACAAGGTTTAAATTGTTTTTGAAAATTTCCTGATTGATTTCTTTATATTAAAGACATAATTTTAAAGTGAATAAAAAATGAAAAAAAAAAATCTTTCAAAAAGGTATAAAAATAGTTTTAAACTAATTCATTTTTTATTTTTTTTAAGTTTCATCTTTCTAAATTAACTTTACTCATAAAGTTATAATATGATCATTAATCCTTTCTTAAAATTAAATTAAAGTTGTAAATAAATTAAAATAGGATAACTAAAATTTTGTTTAAAGTAAATCCATATTTATTTTACAATAGATTCTATTTTTTTTCTCCTTTTCTCATAAAGAGAGTATTAAATTTATTTTGTTTGAATCAACTAACAAATTAAGGATTAATTAGCAATAGTACTATGATTAATAAAAGATATAGGTTATGTAGTGTTTGAACTTTTGAAAGTTTGTACGATATTGAAGTTATATTACTTGTAAGACATGTTCATCAAAAGATGAGTTTTCTTTAGATTTGTATTGTTTAAGTGACATGAGGTCGCTTAAGCAATGAGTTTTCTTTGTTAAATAAAGACATAGTTCAATGAGTTTATTAGTCTTTTTTTTCCTTATGTACTGTTCATCTCACTTATCTCTATTCAATGTAAAACTTCTGATCCTACACTTGAATTTCTTACCAAATTCATATAAAAGAATATATGTGATGAGGTGAGTTTTGAATGCATATAAATAAGGAGTATATGATATTATGTATGATGAACAAATCATTGGTCGTGAACTATTATGGTCGTGTGTGGGTACTTGAATGATATCATAATTTATTATGATTATAGTGTAAGTACAAAAACTTGACAAGAAAATGAGATACACTAACTTCACTATAATATACATCATGAATTAATATACTAGGTGGTAAATTTGAAGAATATTTATGCTTTAGGTTCTATAAAGTAGGTGCCAAGAATTACTCTGACACAAAGAAGTTGAAGTGAATTTTAATATTATTTTTAATGAGCTAAGTGTTACTTTGGTGAGATATACTTAATATGAGTTTTCTAAAATATGTGGAGTGATTTGAGGATTTTTTTTTTAATCATAGATAGTGTCATTGTGATTTTCTTTATCCAATAATGTGATGACTTGATGATATATGTATATATGAATTGTATTATATATCATTGTGATACTTTTATAATTGTATTTGGTATGAAACATATAATGTTATAAGTAGAGGCAAAAATACTAAATGGAACTTGGAAGAATGATTATTCAATTTTTTATATTTATGTATATTTTGGGAAGTTAAAGTTTTAAAACATTGTATAAATAAACAAATATATATATATATATATATATATATATATATATATATATATATATATATATATATATATATATATATTTTGCTTATGTATATACCAATATAAATGTATTGTTTAAGATGTTAAATGTTGAGATTGAGAAGTATTGATAATCTCTGTATGGTTTAAATTTTAAGTCTTGTTGCCAAAATTGTATGTAAAATAATAAAAAAAAAGTTTTTAAAAGAAATAGAAGACACATCAAACTACATTTTTCTTTTTTATCATTTAAAATTGTCTTACAAATTAAAATGCATATATAAAACAATAGGAAAATTGAAAACGATACCAGAAAGATATGAAGAAAACAAAATATGAATATATGGCTACGAACCTTATCTTTTTGGTCACTACTCATCAGAGCAAGGCTAACACATTTTCATAGAAAAGTTAACTTACATTTATATAATTTTAATATGAGATTTTTAAATATATAGTTTGATTTCTTTTTTATAAATAACGTATTGTGACATAAGAAAATACAATTTACACTATTGAAGAATTGTGATTCTACACATTATACCTATGGTATTGGTGGTTGGTTAAAAAATCAATATAAAATAAACACGATGACATTTTTACAATGAGAGTCACATATAGCATTAACTCATAAAATAATGATGTAGTATGTCAAAACTTAAACCTTTTAACACTTTTTCTTTTCTCTTATTCTTCTTCATACCACAAAAACAAAGAACTCTTTGCCATCTCTCATCTTCTTTGCTAAAGCCAAAAATCTTCACATACAATCTCATTTTTATCCATATTTCTTCAATCCTATTCTTATCTTGTTAATACTGATTTTCTTTGCCGCCACCATCCACCACATAGCAAACTTTATTCTTTCCACAACAACTTCTTATATTTTTATCTTCTCCTTAATTGTTTTTTTTTTGTCTTTTTTTTACTAGTCTCTTCTTTCATTACTTGTAATAAAATATCTATTTGTTCACTTTGGAAGTGCATTTTTCACCTCCTTCTTAGTTAGTGCATAAAAAAAATATTTGTAATTTTTAAATTAATTTTAATATTTAAAAATAATTTAATAACTCTTAATGAATTTGGCTTAAAAGTAATATATGAAAAAATGTCTTTCTTCCGCTGTCTCTTCATCGTGAAAACTCCATCATCACATGTTTCATCTAAAATAAATAATTAAAATTATTTATCTTGTATTAGAAAGTGTCAAAAACAAAAGGATAAATACATACAAATTAGAAATATTTGTTAAGAAAAAAATATTACATGTTACGTTGGTTATGATAACCGATGTACAAAAGAATTTCTCAATAGGTTTTGTGATAAGTGCTTCTAGAGTTATATTAAATATATATTTAATTGTATTTTTATAAATTATTTTTTCGCTATTTTATCCTATCCATTAGTTTTATATTTAATAAAAATACATTTGTGACTGCACTAAGATAAAGACAGTAACTAAATCAGCATATGTTTTATGCAGTACAGTAGATAGACTTAAATAAAAAATTAAATAGAAGGGTAATTAAAAATATCCATGCACAGTTCGTGTTGATCATAATCAAAACGATCTCACAAAGGAAAAAAATACAGAGAGAAATGAAATATATCTAGAGAACCTGCATTGTAGCAAAGGAGAGTTTGTGAGCAAAAAATATTGTCTATTTCTTTAGACATTGTCGGAACAGTACATGATTATCAGATAAACCATGGATAAACATAAGCGAAGTAGGAAACAGAAAACAAACACAAGTCTGAGTGGTATTCACTACCATCCATGAACTTCCTCCCTCTGCTCACTACAACTGCAATTTTCCGGCCAGTTTATGGCCACATCAGAGATGGTTCCTCCTTGTCGGGTACAGAGTGAGACATTCACATCGTATACGGCACAAGACACTATTATAACAAAAATAAAGAAGAAATCTTATTATGTTTTTCTTTTAAACTATGTTATTATTAATTTAATTTAAAGATATAAAATTTTTAATACACTTTCTTATACAGAAACTATTCAACTTCGGTTTGAAATTATATTATTTAAAAATAATTATATTAAAACTGTTCAACTGATGTTTAAAATTATATTATTTAATGATAATTTGATAATAACATTTGAGATTATATTATTTAAGAATAATTTGATAACTTGATAATGGTCTTATAAAAAAAGTGAAATTTAAACTAAAATCAATCTTACAAAATTAACTTGAAAAATAAGATTTACACCACCAATTTATAAAATATGAAAATGTCTTATTTTTACTCAACATCGAATTTTACATAATTTTTTTTAAAGCTAATATAATTGTGAAATATTTACCAAGTTAATACAATTTTTTCTTATTCGAACTTGAGCCAAAATTGTGCAGAGCTGTTTTGGACTGATTTGGATGACACCGATACATTAATCTGGTAACAGTTGGCAACTTAAAAATTTGTAACCAGGTGTAGACAAAAAGAAAATCGTAACAATGACACAATTCGTGTGGTTTGGTTTTGACGTTACTGGGGAAACAGTGGTTGAACCTTGAACAGAAGTTCCCCCTGTTCATTTAATACCCACACATGGTTTTAGTTCCTTGATTCAGTGACAGAATCTGACACAACAACTATTTCTTATAAAGACATTGGACTCATTCCAAACTTTCACTATTCCCTCCGAGCTTATCAACATTCTCAACGTCACATTTTCCTCATATGCTCTCTTTCTCTATCTCTCCCAAAAACTACACCATCTTTATCCTACAATTTACTTCAACTCTATAGGAATCATTTCTCCCTTCTACACGTGTTATAATACAGAACATTGGGTTTTATATATTTTAAAAATCGAACACTTCCGAAGTAAAAAATGAACAATTTTTTATCCAATTGCAAACCTCAATTTACTGAATAATGAATATCTTGATGATCCATCAAACCAAGTGAAACGGGTTAATTCTGCATATTGTTTTCAACCATTTATTATTTCTTTGCCATTGATTGGTTAGCTGGAATTGATAGTGGTATAAAGTTGGCATGCTTTTTTTTGAAAACTATAGAATAAGAAAGTTCACAAGTGAGGCCTTTCTCGTTTCTGTTTATGGGAAATAAGCCCCATGCCACTTCAGTGGGGCAACTGGGTATCATGATTGCTGCCTAAAATTGTAAAAGCCAGTTCCAATCCAACTTTTCCATGATGATACATTGCTAGAAAGGTAATAAAAAGACAAAAGGAAAAGGAGAAAAAATGGTTAATAAACACTATTCAAGTGGATAAAATTTTACAGTGGCCAAGATGAGAAAATCACTGTACATGGTGCATGTTAAAACATAGATTTGACCTAAACAGAGTGATTAACTTTTCCTTTATATGTCTCTAAATAGAGAATTAGTTAACTTCCTCCTGTTAGATCTTTTTTTTTTATTATTATATCATTCAATTTTGTGTCTATCTCTCTTCTAATAAAAATTGAATATGCGAGATTATTAAAATTTCAGACAGACAAATACAAAATGCTTACATAATATGATCAAATGAAAATCCAACAGAGAATTATTCATCCTCTATAGAAACATTGCATGCAAAGTGCCATGAAAGCTACCAACAACACATATACAATGTGCATGTTTAAATTCTTCAATTACAATGAATCCACTGTTTGTGTCCCGGAACCCACTTAGGACACTTAGGACTAAAATAGTTGGATGTTACCCTTGAGTTCAACAATTCCACCATAGGAGCAAACTTGACACACCTTGGTGCCTTGTACTGGTTAATTGATGCCCCTAAGCTAATGGCATAGTCCATGAGTTTGTCAAAGGTGCCCTGTTCCACAATCTTGATCTCAAGGGGTCCTATTGATTTGTCTGAGACACGACCCTGGCGATACACACTGTTGAGTGACTCCTCAATTGTTAGACAGCAATCTTCATACACGCAGGGTGGAATAGGGGTTGACCCTTTGAGGCTTAGCTCCCAGTACAACACATAGTGTCCCGGGATTGTGGTGGTGTCTGCATAGCTTGTGTACTCACTCACGTGTGCATCAAATGGCACCAGGTGTGTCACTGCATTCTTCATTGCGTTTTGTAGCTCAACCTCATCAGTCTTGTCAGAATCTATGCTCAAAGCAACGTTCTTTCTGCATACAAAGCTAAATTGTGGGGCCTTGTTCTTGAATCCTGTCACTCTTAGTATATCTCCCACTCTATACCTATAAAGTCCTGAAACATTTGTCATACTCATGCTCATTAGTAAACCCTTTTAAAACCCTATGCCAAACATTACAAATGTGTGATTTTTCATGATATGAACAAAGGAATAGAACTTGAATTTCACTTACCAGCATGAGTTGTAACAACGAGCTCATATTCTTGACCAAGCTTGACATCAACAAGCTCCACCAATTCTTGGTGCTGTGTGTGAGGTACAGTGAGGTCAATGGTTCGGTTGACGGGTAGGAATTCATAGTAGCACATGGTGGGAATGAGGGTGTAAGACACTTGGCTCGGTTTGCAAAGAGGGTTGAGGTTGACACCAAAGTAACACTCACTAGAAGCGTACATGGTGCATACAAGTGGGAGGGCATTGCTATAGTAATCCAAAGTGGGAATGTATTGTGCCATAGTCCCGGTCACAATAACATCCACATACTTTGTATTGGGCCAAAGCCTGGTAATAATCCCCTGCCAAGACTCCTTGCTGCACTCCTTGTGGATCATATCCGCAAGTTTGGGATCAGCCTTCAGGATCCTCATCACAGCCTCTCTCACTGACGTGTCACTGATCAGAGGGTTGAGAGTTCCTGTTCTGATATCATTGCAAAGGAGGGTCCAGTGTTTCTCCAGGAAGCGAATGGCACGGATGAAGCCAGAGGCAAAGACGGCCCCCACTCTGAGAACCTCTTTGTTTTGGCAAAGGCCACAAAGGAGTTGGGAGTACATGCTTTGGTAGGAATCAGGACAGAGAACGGTCTCATTTGGGCTTGTGTAGTTTGTGTAAGGGTCGTAGGGTCTGTCCCTAAAGTAGGGGCTCTTGTAATAGCTTGTGAGAACTGGACGAGCTACTATTCCTCCAGGTGTTTTGGACTCACATTTTATGAACATCAGATACATTCCTTTTCCTTTTTCTAAGTCTGGAACAAACTGGCTTATTATTGGCATCAAGAGACTGTACAGCATACACCTCCTCCCTAGCTCCTCCTCAATTGTTGGCATCAACTTTCTCTCACCCCCTGATGTCCCAGAGCTACAAATCAAATAACCAACTCAATAAAACATTAGCATCTTATATGAAATTAGCAATCCACACTGCTGAATAAAGCAAGTAATATGTCACCATTTCCTGCACATGCATCATTCAAATACTAGTTCTTAACTTTTTGGTAAATAAGTGATTTTGCTTAGCTTTTTAATTACCCTATAAGAATTAAAGTTTTGTTTGGATATTTTCTTCACTGAGAAGAAAATAAGAAAGTACAAAATTGTACTTTTATATAAAAGTTAAAATCTTTAAACAGAGGTTCACAGAAGAATTTCAGTAAAATCTGAAAAGTTGGCTTTAACTTGTGTGAGAAGTTCAATTTTTTTCATTATAATCGTAAACACTTATATATAATTTGGTGGAAGGGATGAAAAAAATGACATTTTCATGCGAGGGTGGATGATGAAAAGAAAAGCAAAGAACAAGAGTTTGAAGAAAAATCATGGGCACCTGGTGAGAAACTCTGTGATGGGTTTGGAGGTGAGAATTGGAGAGGTGTCACCATTGGCGATGCGGTTAATGTCAGGCTGGACATCCTCGTAGGTAATGACAGGGAGAAGCTTCTTGAAGGTGTCACGGTCGGTTTGGCCATTCAAACCATGTCGTCGCAGGTACTCAACGTTTGCATTGCGAGACAGAATTTCAGAAAGAACCCTCTTCTGAACTTCATCTGCGTTAGCAGTCACATCCTCTATGAAGTTCAGAATCTCCCTGTTTTTCTCTGCAAGGTGATGCTCCTCTATGTTGGAGTCTCTGGGAGCCTCAGGCATGGTGATCACAGAAGGAAGAACAAAAGTATGTTATGAGAATATGAGATGGTTTAGAAAAGAAGAAGAAGAAGAAGGTGGTGTTGATTGTTATTGGAAGTGAGGTGAAACGAATTAGAAAGTGGTGTATATATAGAGGCACATGTCAGGTTGTGCTCATTTCAGGGGTGGGGACTATGGAGTCAATACACACGAGAGCAGAGGGTGAAATTGGATATATATCCATTGCATCACTTTCATGTTATTACTTCTTCTAAATATATATATATTTTTTTCACTCCACAGAGTGATAATTTTCTGCTTCTTTATGACGTAAGAATAACAGAACAGAAGCATACAATACAACTTTCATTTATTGTCGTGTTAGGAATTTGGCTTGCAGAATTTCAAATGAGGTAGCATGATGATGTGTGAAGGAATTTGAATTTTGTTATTTTGATTATTACTGTTAGAAAATAAAATGAAATTGAGATTGTTATTATTATTATAAATATTTTTGAGGTTGCCGCTTTTGAAAGAAAGGTAGAATAGAGAGTTTAAGATGAAAACAAAAAGGGATGCAGTTGCAGTGACTTGGGAATATTATGGGACCATAGTATCAAATAATGGAATAAGACAAATTTATATGGCTATACCCTTCTCTCCCTTGAGGATCGATCCGTCAATATGAACACCATTGATTCGAACAAAATATCCTGAAAACTCAGATGAAAAATGGAAACCTTAGTTACGTTTAACTAATTTTAAATTAATTCTACCTGCTTTTTAGGTGCTGCAAAATGAAAATTCAAGAAAATAAAATGCCTTCATGCAATTAAAAGGAAAAAGCCATGACATTTAAGAACAGACCATAAAATTAGATGCAGATGATTTGATATTTCGAGTGCTGTTTTCTGATTAGAATTAGATTTTTGCTTCAATAATTTGTATTATAAAGTCTGTCTTAAAAACCAGCACAAAGCTGCTGCTATTATACTGTTTTCATGGAAAACTAAAACTAGAAACATTTAGCCAATTATATTTTAAGTTTTTTAAATAGGAAAAAAAAAATGAAACGGTTCAAAACTTGATTAATTTGAGTTTAAGGTTCGATGAACAGTTGTTTTTTTTTTTTTTTTTTT
>Ga0209700_106309_pt1 | contig 18557 bp, 6 predicted proteins | sample SiratroredBW_FD_187528 | JGI IMG/M metagenome (GOLD analysis project Ga0209700, IMG submission 187528) | Root nodule microbial communities of legume samples collected from California, USA - Siratro red BW (SPAdes) (version 2) | ecosystem: Host-associated > Plants > Roots > Nodule | place: USA...
CCTTGTCATACAAAAAAAAAAAAAATAGTACAGCTTTTTTCAATGTCTGACTAGAAAAATTGTTCTACTTTTTATTTCTGATTATCCTCTCATTTCTTTAGTATAACATTTGTTAAAATCTGTTGACTTTTATTTTGTGGGTCAATTGTCATTCCTTAGATGGATAAAGCCACTTTACTTTCTGAAGTGATCAGCCAAGTGAAGGAATTGAAGAAAACTGCAGTAGAAGCAAGCAAGGGTTTTCTAATCCCAATGGATGCTGATGAAGTGAAAGTTGAACCATGTGATGGATCCATGTCTTACAGTGCAACTATTTGCTGTGATTTCCGACCTGAAATAATATCTGAACTTAGACAAACCCTTGATTCCCTTCCACTGCATCTTGAGAAGGCAGAAATTTCAACTTTGGCAGGAAGAATGAAGAATGTATTCATCTTTACTTGTGGCAAAGGGAACATTAATATTGATACTGAAGCATGCCAAGCTCTTGCAAGAAATGTTCACCAGGCACTATGTTCTGTGCTGGATAAGGCTTCTGCCTCACTTGAGTTCTCACCGAGAACATCACATGCTAACAAGAGGAGAAGACTATGCTTTATTGAAACATCCACTTCCTCATGCAACCATGGATCTTGTTTGTGTTGATGTCACCAATTTGATGTGTTATGTTCTTTATTTCAAGTGTTACAAAGTGTGGCATTAGTATTTCTTATTTTTTGAGAAATACTAGCATCACACTTGGTTATGTTGTCTAACATATTTTCTATTATTGGATGAATCTCATTAAGTAATAAATAAAACTCCTTAAATAAGATGTGTGATATCATCATGAAAATCCCGTTTATCCAATAATAGAAATTGTGTTATCGAGAGTGTGCTAGAGAATGTATTATTAACATCTTTCTGTTGTTCAAAGCTGGATTTGTCTTTTATTATGCAGACAAATTATACTATGTTTTGATTACCCCTTTTAACAGTACAAAAACATTCTATAGTATGTTCAAAAGGATTATCCAAACATGACAACCATTCTACCAAATTTTAAAAGAGGCTTGCGTGGAAGTTGTTATTGTGAATGTATGACGAGCAATTGGAGATATGTGTTATTTGCGGCAAACATGAAGTCAGCACTAAATCATTCAGTAGCATTAATAAGTACTGGTGGTGATTCAAGATTTATTTGAGAGAGAAAGGTGAATATATATATATATATATATATATATATTGCAAACTACTTGTATTTTGAAGTTTGATTAAGGCTTTGTTTGATTAGGAAAGTGGATTTGAAAGAATTTGAGTGGATTATGGATGATAAGGTTGTTTGGATTAATAGATAGATAGTAAGATTTGAAGGAATTTGAAAGAAATGTTTGTGAAAGTTTGAAAATGACTTGACAGATGTTATAGATTTTTTTTTTAATTGATATATTTGTGAATTTACTAATTGACCATTGTGAAATAATTGATCCAACTGTATGTTCCATGGCACAGTACACTGCAAGGGGTGTTTTGTAATTTTCAATTATATCCTTACAAATCTCTTTAGATGATCGAGGATCCCATCCCCCAAATCTTTGCTAATTCATTATCACAAATTAGTTCAACTAACTTGACCCACAAGCATCCATCCTCATGTATAGTGAAACTACTCAAATTGGATCAACCAAACATACCGTAAGTTTTGATTTCAAGTGAGTTTCTCATGATATGCTCTGTTTTTCTTAACCTCAACTTATTTGTTCTTAGGTTTATCTTTTCTTTGTTTTATCAATTAAGCAAACATGTTTCTTATATCTTCATTTCTTTGTTCAAATTTTATTTCCAAATTTCTAATCTCACCTCTTAAATTCAATTGTTCATTATGATTTCTAATGTTTCTATCCACATTCGAATGCCTAGAATGAGAAATGCTTACTCACTTTTTTATAAAAGTTTTCCTCGAAGTTTTAAAAGGTTTTCACAAAACTGAAATAACAAACTCTTCACAAAAGATTTTTAAGTGTGTATGCACGTACTTCTATTAAATTAAATGAAAGTCCACAATCAAATGAAGATCAACTAAATATGTTGAGATGAGTTTTTAATTTTTTAATATGGATTAAAGCTTCTAAAGGAAGCCTTTAAAGGAAAGAAAAGTACATTTAACAAGTAAATGTTAACTAGAGGTGTCCTAATATAAAAGTTCAAGTGCTACTTGTGAGTCCTTTTTGAAACATTTTCAACTAAACATGTTGAGATAAGTTTTAGCTTTTTATATGGATTAAAGCTTCTAAAGGAAACCTTTAAAGGAAAGAAAAATACATTTAACAAGTAAATGTTAACTAGAGATGTCCTAATATAAAAGTTCAAGTGCTACTTGTGAATCTTTTGAAACATTTTCAACTAAACATGTTGAGATAAGTTTTAGTTTTTTATATCGATTAAAGCTTCTAAAGGAAGCCTTTTAAAGGAAAGAAAAATACATTTAACAAGTAAATGTTAACTAAAGGTGTCTTAGTGTAAAAGTTCAAGTGCTACTTGTGAGTCCTTTGAAACATTTTCAATATTCTACAACTCTTATACTATAGTATTTTCTTTGAGAGATGAGATTATATTAAAGATATTTTCCCCATTCACCCAAGAAAAGAAGGAAAATACTCAAAATCAAGAAAAATATAAGAAAATTTCATGACAAAAATAATTACACAATAAGAACAAGTAGGCATGCATTTAGCTACGAAGTATAGCACTTAGTGATGAAATTTTCCATCACAAGCTCACTTTCAATGCTTTGATGACTTTTTTATATAGGTTTTGGTCTTGCTCTCAATTGGTCTCTTCTCACAAGTGTTTTTACTCATTTAGAGTCCTTTCTTCACCACAAGAGCAACTTCAATTATCAATAACATCTAAATTTGTTACCTTCAAAAGAGGTGAGTCCTCAAGTAACAACGGAAGAAGAGTTAATAATTTTCATGAATAAGAAAAGAAAATTAAGAGAAACTCAATTAGAAATGAACTACTTTCGAACAAGAAGAAAATGAACAAACACAAAGAATTCCAAAGAAATAGATAAACAAATACTTCAGGTAAATTTTGTTAGTAAGCACACAAAAGAATTCATAAAGATTATGTTTAGATTTTGAGTACAAAATTAAAATAAATACAAATTGAATTAAGAACATATAAGAACACACAATTTCATCGAAATTAAATAATTTTAAATTCAAGTATGTTTTACTATACAATTCAAGTCATAAAACTAATTAGAAAAACAGGCAAGTACATCAAAACGTGTAGTATGTGGTATAAGTTGCTCTAATCTTTATGAATATGTTTCAACTTATACTATTTCTTTTCAATTCTTAGATTTTGTTTTCTTTTTTCAGACTATGGGACATTTCCTTTTGTATTTATCAATTCGAAATCAAGAACAACTATACAAGTTTTTGCTAAAGTTCAACTAGCAAAAGGTCTAACATGCTCTAAGCAAAGGATTCAACTTAAACTCAATGAAGTCGACCTAATTATGGTCTGGCCTGTAGCATAAAAGTATGGAAAAATGTTTTTGACACTTTCTAATGATCTAATAGAAAATGAAGAACTACAAAAAAAAAAGAAACAATTCAATTAGTTTTCGGTTTTCATGATTTGAACTAAGAAAAATGTTTTAAAAATTTTAGGACTGCTTCTAATGGAATGAGGAACGTATAAATGGACTAAAGATGCCTCTAAAAAATTTAGAAGATTTAGAAATTAAGTGTATGACCGAATTCAAACAAGACAACAGAATTCAGAAAATCATGTTATAGAGTTCTTAGGCACATGCAATTGATTCAAGAAAATTGAAAAAAAAATCAATCAATTAGGAATAAAATCAGACATAAAAAATATATGAAAAGTAAACTAATCTAAACTCAAAGGAAATATGATCCAGACTTAAAACTAATACAAGAAAGAAATAATGAGGACTAATCTCTTGAAGATCTCCATGTCTAGCTCTGATGCCAAAATGATGGAAAACACCTTCTCACAAGCATCAGAAGACCAAGAAAATAATATTTTGATTATTCTAGCTCATAAAAACTCAACACAGAGAAATAAAATGGTACAGTCAGGCATCACTCCTGTACTTCTTGAAGTAGCTTTATTAGGGAGTTCTTTAGCTCAGGAAAGAGCACGGAAATTATTGCAATGGTTTAGGTATGAACGGCAAATAAAGATGGGGCAACATTCAGGCCCACAGTCTACAAGAATTGGACAAATTATTCCTACACCCTAATATCTTCTTCCTGCACTCTAATATAAAATTTTAATTTCACAACTGACCCTATTCGGTTCATACAGGCAAAAAAATAAGAATCGGATGACACCCCCATCCGGTTCACATTTCAAAAAAAATGACAACCGGATGAGTATGTCATCCGGTTGTCATTTCAAAATAAAATGACAATCGGATGGCACCCTCATCCGGTTGTCATTTCAAAATAAAATGACAACCGGATGACACCCTCATCCGGTTGTCATTTAAAAAAAATTCATTTTATTTGGAAATGACAACCGGATGACATACTCATCCGGTTGTCATTTTGATTTTGAAATGACAACCGGATGGGGCTGCCATCCGGTTCTCATTTCCATATCAAAATGACAACCGGATGGAACCCGTCCGGTTCTCATACATCAAATCGGAAAATTCTTCTGTTCTTCGTCAATAACGCCTAAACCCCAAATAAACTACTCTAATCAGTAATATCACTTACTAATTGCTAATAAACACCAAAAATTACTTACTTATTGCTTGTTTTAAGGATTAATCAAAGATTTGGAAACAGATGAAGTTAAAATGAAACCCGGATGGGATGTCATCCGGTTCTTATTTTATTTTGAAATGACAACCGGATGACATACTCATCCAGTTGTTAAATTTTTTAAAAGTGACATCCGGATAGGATGCCATCCGATTTTCTTTTTTTTACATTATGAACCGGATGGGTGTGCAGGGATATTTATGGAATTAAAAAATTTGTATTAGGGTGCAGGAAGCGTGTATTAGGTGCGTGTATTAGGGTGCAGGAAGAATTTGTCCAAGAATTGCAACTGAAAATCACTGAAAAATCAAAGAGATATAGAAGAAGGGAAGAGAACGATGAAGTGTTTAGTGCAAGAAAGTCTGCATAGGAATATGGAAATAATAACTAGAAGAGCTAATGCAGGTGAGGATTCTTCTAATGGGCATAAGTCACTGGTTACCACCACACGCTCCAAAAGTTTGCCACACTGAGGATCATTTTGCCTAAAATTTCTAATTTATCTGTGACGTCAGTCATTGACGATGTAGTTTAAGCGAAAGCAATTTTACTTCGAAAACTCATCCTCGAGAAATATAGCTTGTCTCCTTGACCCTTTGATTTGAAGACTTTTCATTTCCGGAGTAAAATTAAAATGCAAAACATTACGCATACAAACCCATAAAACCTTTTTACACAAGCATTCTCACAAATTAAAAAAAAAAAAATAAGTCTTTTACCCGATCCAAAATCTATTTATTATTAAGAAATAACTTATTTATACTTATCTTTTATCTTATAGTTATTATATAAATATTTAATGAAACATAAAAGTAACTTCACGTATTAGTGATATTTCTAACTTATTCGACAAATAACTTAAAACCCATTTACATTATATATAAAACAACTTAAGCCTATTTCTTCGTCATTGCTGTCAGGAAATTTTTACAAATAACACATTTATTTATAACTAAAAATAATTATAAATTTATATCAAAGAACCTTTTAAACAAAATCTAGTTAAAATTTAGATCATAGTTGAACAACGTGTAAAGGACCAATCGCGTATAAGGGACGCGAAAATTCTATAATTTGCAACTACAAACAACTTCAAACATATTTAGTAAAAAATAAGGCATAATATTTCGAATAATTTACATTCTTAAAACCCAAACTCCCCTCAAAATTCATTCTACTAATTATTTAATACTACTTACCTCCGGCAAACCAATCAACTTTTTCTCCTTAACCCCCAGTCTATTTTAGTAAAATACACCAAAACATAGAACGCAAAACAATATGATATATTTTGTACTGTTATGCATACATCAAACGCTAACCAGGTTTATTCCAGAGAGGAATGGTATGAAATCTTTTAGCCCCATTCACTACTCCACCCACACATTATTATAATGCGAAATGAAAAAACCTCCAGATTTTGGCCAACAGTATGATAAAAACACCTGTCGAGCACGTTACTGGGTTTATTCTAAATACAACGGACAACAATCAAAATGTGATCTTGCCTTCTACAAGATGCGCCATGCAAAAGTTGTCCTCATATTTCATTTTCACAACTGAACGAGTAGAGTCTATGCTCTATGTTAAAGTAGAGAAGCTATTTTGTTTCATCTACAATACAGATTACATAACTAATAACAAATTATCTGATCTATTTATTGGAACAGCAGGAATTAATAATTGAATGTTATGTGCATGTGTAACCTCGAAAAATAAATCAAGTAATTGTCCCGTACACTTAATGCTAAGACGAATGTTTCACTACAAAATTATTACAAAGTAATTGTCATTTTCAACTATGATTAAATAAGCAAAAGAAAACTATACACTGATAATGTAAAGCAGCCTTACACTGTTTATCACAAACCACCATGTATCATAGGTTTTAATGTAACTACGCTAATGGTTACCAATAGTGATTTTTGATTGGTGAAGAGTGTTGTATAGTCAGTCATTAAAACCCTTGGAAAATATCTAGGCTCCTTCAGTGAACATTTGGAAACCAAAATGGCATTCAAAAGTCCTAACCTCAGAAGGATTACAGCAAGGCGGTGTTGGCCGAACTACTTCAAATCGAAAACGACCAGGAGAATCACCTCGAGGATCATTAGAAAGAGCAGCACATATGGACATTCATAAGTTTTGATACACAAGCCATCATAATTAGAAAAACAGTAGAAACATTCCGAAAGAAACAAACAATAACTTATCTGGCCCAAAAGCATGAACACAACATGCCAAAATGAATAAAATAAATACCAAACTATAGAAAAACAGGTTGCTTATAATTCCCATGAGAAACACGAAAGACGAGGCAAAATAAAATTGAATTAACAAGTAGCCTGATTTAGCAAAGAAAGTATAAAATAGCAGTAACACGTAAACTGATTTAGGAAAGAGCAGTAACAAGATCCTAACTAAAAATTCATCTACGATTCAACAGCAGCAAACTGAAAAATCAGGCAAACAACCAACACAATTATTCTGTAATGCTCTTCAACTTCTACTACAAAGCCATCAATCCTTAGTCCATCATAGTTGAAGCTTCTAGGGAATACCTTGATTACAGCCTCAAAGGTGGTGTTTAGTGTTAAATCAAGAACCAATTCGGTTTGAATAAAACTTGTAGAGCTAGGAAAATCCTCACCTTTCAGCTAGTTTAACGCTTCTCAGATCGAATTAGGTCATAAGTCCGAACTCTAAGATATCATACCTTTCAACACAATATAAAAAAAAAATGAAATACAAGTAAACAAAGGTGGCGTTTAGCATCAAATTGACCAGAGATATAGCTTACATTGAGCTAGTAAAGCTAGGACAATCCTAACCTTACAAAAAGGTTTTAGAGGGTTGATTAGCTCTAACCTAAAATCCTAAGAAGGTATAGAAGTCTGTCCTATATCCAAATTTGGGTCAAATGATTGCCACACTCCAAGCTAATAGCCTTGGATGTGAGGGGATGTGCCGGAACGCTACCTTAGCTGCAGTAATCTTAGTTCTCCTTAGTTGCAACCTCTTTAAGTATTGCCTAAATTGTAGTCTCAAGGGTGATATTTTAGGTTCACATTAGCTAAATATCAGACTGAAATAGAGTTCAAAGCTTGGACAATAGTCACCAAAAAACTGATTGTGAGGTTCAGTTAAGACCTAAGCCAAAATTATAAAATCTATATACCTGACATAAAAGATATAAACAAATAAAATACAACTATATCACCAATTAATCCTCAAACTCTCAAATAATTCTGAAAGTAATAAAATTGTTCAAGTGATCCATAAAGTATACTTAAAGGTTCTTAATATTTAAGGGACTACTTTGTTTGATTTAAAATACTTCAAGGATTACTTAAGTAGTTTGTTTTATTTTTTTCAGAGTAGATTGGCTGGGTGGGATGGAGCTTAAAAGTCATCACCATAAATTTAACATTAGAATTAAAGGCTACCTTTTATGCATGAACAAACATGGTATTGCAATTGCCACATCAAGTTTAAGCTCTGATTTCACAACAAACAAGGTGATCGATCTCACAGTTGCCATTTTTCAAATTTACAAGTTCAGGGAAAATCAATAGCAGATCTCATCTTTAACACAGTTTGAATGAAGGCTTGTGAAAAGTGTTCTGGTCATTAAGATTTGAAGCTGAATTTAGTATTAAAAACAAGTGAAAGGATATTTAAAAAAAAATACTCAAATATATCCCCGAGCAATTTTCAAAGGTGTTCACAAACGTCCACTTCAGGGCAAACCAACTGTTGATCTAATCAAGACAAATCAAATAACCCTTAAAAGACTCGAGGGAACTAATTTACTCATTAAACTTTGATGCTGAATTTAGTACAAAAACATGACGGAAAACATTATCCAAAACTATCATGAACGCCACCATACAAAGCAAGTACTTGCAATTATCCGAAATTAAAAGAAAAAAAAATTGAAGTCACTGTGACAACCAGATTATATGCAAGGAATATAGACCACAATAAGGAACAATTTCAAAATTTAATGTAACCACCTCGGCATTTAGTCAATAACTTAGGAAAATAATCTAGGCAAAAACTAGGAATAAAAGATTCTACAAAAATTCCACATAAGTACTACATTCAAGTACTACGCCAAGTCATGTAAGCTTCAACTAACACCCATCATAAATGGAACCATAACACATAGATGCAGAGGTAGTGAAGCAGCAACAAATTACAGCAGTCCATGTAACCAAAACCAAAGATTCATTGTCTGCATGCACGAAAGCAGCACAACCATTTAAAGCATTAGCGTCCAAGAAGCCATCACAAACCTGAATGAAACACCTATCCAAAACTCAAACCAATCATTAACATTTAATAGCAAAACCAACTGTCAAAGCACAAAAACGATAACCATCACTCGAATGATAATTAAAATCAATAATTAAATAAACTTCAACATAGACAGACCATAAAGAAAAGTATATTGTCCACAAAAGAAATTAAACCCAGTTCATACCAGCAATCAATTTTGCAAAACACATAGTAAGATAAGAGTCATTCAGAAACGCATGTAAAAATCTGCATTTGCATTTTAAAAACCATTACACCATGTCTTTTAAAAACAACCTCAGATGAGTGCTAGCAACACTACAGTATGTAGAAAACTAGAGAATTACACATGAAACTCGATAAATAAGTTCCAGGACTAGTTTTTTCTTTATAATTTCCAAGCCAATATCAATGACTGTGTGCAAGAGTGTATTGCTTGCATTTCTCAACAATCTAATGTAAGTTCAGCTAAAACAAACAAATATATTTATATATTATATATCCAATGAACAAGACTATGGACTAATCAGCAATCGACTAAGCTTTGATAACGAAAAAAATTACCTCAATAATAGGGTGGCACGCCTTGATACATTCCTCCAGGAGGAGGTCTCGGCATAGGCACTTGCTGCTGCGGTGGAAGCGTGGAAGAAGCAGGGTAGCCATACTGGGAGCCTTCAGGGAACCCCCCACCAGAATTGGGAGGCATTCTAGCACCATAGTCACCGGAAACCGGCCCACCCATCTGCGAATTACCATAACCACCACCAATTCCATGGCCATACCCACCACCACCAGCAACCTGAACCGGATTGTTATACGGTGGCACTGGCTGCTGTATTCCATAGCCGTTCCCACCATATCCACCATACTGAGGTACCATCATATGACCTTGTTGCATCTGTTGCTGCGGATGCTGCTGCTGCTGGGGCGGGTGTTGATGCGGATGTTGATCTCCTCCAAAGGGTTTCGTCTTTTTGCTATCCACAGCCAATTTGCAAATCACTTGGTGCCCATCAATGGTCTTAACAGGTTCCACCAACGAAGCCCTCGCACCCTCCTCTGTCTTATAAACGAAGAAAGCGAAACCCCTCGATTTGCCGCTCGATTTGTCAAACCCTAGCGGCCCTTCCTCGACCTCTCCGAACTTGAGGAACTCGCTCAATAGTTTATCCGATGAGATCTCGAACGGCACGTTCCCGACGAAAACCTTCCTCGCCGACACGTCGCCTGAGCCCCCGGGCCCACCAGCCGCAGCGAGTTGCGTGACCGTCATGCGGCCGTCGATCTTCTTGCTGGGGTCTTTCAGCGCGAGGATGGCGCCGTCCACGTGGCGGAACACCACGAAGCCATAGCCCTTGGAGCGTCCCGTGGCCTTGTCGAAGATCACGATGGCCTCATCGAGTTCGCCGAACGCCGAGAACACACTGCGCAGGGTCTCGCTGGTGGTTTCGCTGGCAAGTCCACGTACGAACAGCTTTCGGAGGGTGGAGTCGCGGTCCGCGACGGTGCGCACGTCGTCGAGGACGTCGGAGTGGCGGAGCGACGCTGATTGGAGGAGGTCGAGGAGCTGTTCCTGGGAAAACGGACGCAAGATCTTGCGGATGTCTTCTGCGGCGAGGGGGGCGGTTGTGGGAACGGTGGCGGCGGGGAATGCTTGGGAGGGTGGCGACGAGAGAGAGTCAGCATCGCCGTTCTCTTCTGTCTTACGCTTCTTGGAGAAGTCCATGGTGTGAAGAAAATTTGGGAATTAGGGTTTGAAAGAAGTAGTTGCCAAGTGAAGTTATGAAAGCAAATAAAGTGTTTTTGTTTGTGTTGCGGGCGCTAGACACTGTTTTGTACAAGTAATGCTGTTCTTGCAAACGGTTTTCTTTTTTTTTTCCTTTTCCTTTGTGTTTTTGTTATATGTTAGAAAAAGTATTTTCCTATAAAGTGTTTCACATAAGGTTAATATTTATTAATTTAAAAGAAAAATAATATTTAGTAAGAATATTTTAAAATAACTATTCTATGCATTTTTATTTTATAAGTTATTTCAGCTACCTTTTAATTTATTTAACTTTTTCTTAATATTTATTATATTTTAATATATATATATATATATATATTAATAAATTTAATCTTTTGTCTATTATTATTTATTTTCACTTTATAAAGACAAGAAGTTTAAACTTTTACAAATAAAAAAAATTAAATAATACTCATTTCATCGACTAGTTTAAATAAAATTACTTATTTAAAAAAATAAATATTTTAAAAAATAAATAAAAGCATTGAATTTTAATAATTAATTACTATTTAAAAGTAACATTTATAATGGCATAAAAATATATTTTTGTCAAGAAAAAAATAAATTTTATTTATATAATAAAAGTTATATAATCATGTCTGGACATTTTACATTTACCAATTAACTTATCATTAGTTTATTAGTTAAGATATTATATATCTTTGGTAAGACCAATACACTACTTCCTAACTTATTCGACTACTTTAACTAACACAAACATTTTAGGAGTTTGTAACTTAAGTTATAAATTTGATGGGCTAACTTATATCTTGTAATTTATTTAATTTTCTTTACCAGTGTTTCCTGTATTTTAATATTTTTTTCTTATTCTTGATTTCCTTTAACTTATAATTACCTGCTTAAATTTTATAAAAACAATTAAGTATTGCATTATTTTAATTATTTATTGGTTTATTTTTATCTTTTTATGTAATTCAAATCGTCAAATCAACTTATTCTTTCAAACTTATAAGCTAGTAACAAACTTCAACTAGTTTATAACTTATACTTTTTTAATTTTCTTTTATTATTATTTTTTATATTTTAATATATTTTTTATTATTATTCTTAATTTCTTTTCTGCACATCATTATCTATTTCAATTTTATAGAAATAATCAGCATTATTTTTAATATTTCTTGAATTACTTTTAATTTTGTACAAAGTTTAAATTAAAAAAAAAAATAATACCTACCTAGTGTTATGAGAATTAGTGTAACATCCTATATTTATAATATAATAGGAACTCTATCGTATAAAATTTTTATAATACACTTAAATATAAATCTTCATATATTCGTAAGAGTATTTCAAAACATATTTTTCTCCATGAGATTTAATAAAAAAAGTTTCATATAATTATAAAATAAAATAAGATTAAATAAATTAAAATTTCTCCATCAATTAAATGAGGAGTCACACTACTTGTTAAATCTTTTGTTCACGTGTAATACATGATGATTGTAGATTTAAAAATAAAACGAACACCACACAAAAATAAGAATAAGCTCGAGAGTCTAAAGAAATATATATTCATAAATTAAATTTTTATCTCGATCAAACCACAGAAAATTAGGCTTTCATAATTCATCTCATACATCATATTGTCATTATCACATCTTTACAATAATTTATATCATTCATATGCTGACTCACATACAAAGACACTTACTCTCTACTTCTAAAAAATTTGTGCATTGAGTTAGCGCTGAGCTACTTTCTTTATTTATCCTTCTGCGCCGCTAGCGCTACTATTCCTAGTGATAGGAATAACCTACTCTTTTTCGCGAGAAGGCCCATCTCGGACCGGTGACGTATTCTAATGATCTGGATCTTTGGCTTATCTCTTACTTAACGAATTTGATTTCGGCTAGTGGGATTTAAGTGACGATAATTAGGGAAAAGGCTTGATTGACTCTGATCGATACCATCTAAAAGTGTTTGCTTCATCCATTCGTGACATTACTAGTTATTCTTACTAAGTTTTGCCTCTAGTGACTCTTGGGATCAGAGGCTGGCACCTGCCAGATGACCCTTCCAACTGTGAATCTACACCATCCCAAACAAATGAACATAACCTCATCAAACAAGGTAAATTTATATATATGTCCTGACCAACTCTTTCAAACTACAATTCAGTTAAATGGATCACCTTCAACTATCACCACTTGATACCCTTCACCTATGCGATTATAAGGTAATCAGTAGAGTCAGGATCCTCCTTCTCAACAAATACTCAAACAATGCATATCCTAACAATCTCAACATGGTGTATCTCTTTTCCTGAAGATAACATGTCTCAATCATCATTTCACATGATTCACAATAGCTCATTTAGTCCATAACATCAAAACATACAAAAATACATCTCAAATCAAGACATAAGCTATTTACTAAGCATTCAAAAGTCTACTGTTCCCACAAGTTCAATTAACGTAAAATCAGTCATTTCATCAAACTATATTTTATTACCATTGTTAGAGAATATTTCAAATTAAAATCACATCTCATTCTATAATTAAGTACTCTAACCTAGTATACTACAACAGAATTTTAAAACTAACTTCCCTCACCTGTATAGAGTAGAGACTCTCAAAGGAATTCCAAAAACCTAAAATCATGGGCAACCTAACTTACAGCAAGAGCTTCTGCTCAATTATCAGACTACACTATTAGGACAATGGACCAACATAGACTCATTCTGATGCCTTAAAGGACATAGGCAAAGTACCCCTACCAAGAACGGAATTGACCTAAAACTGACTCTGAGGACAATGAGCAGAAAATGAACTTGTTCTATTCAAGAATTTGATTGGACACTTTTACTCTACTCAACACCAAGAATCTAAGGATAATCTTTGATAGTCATTCTAATTGATAAAGAAGGAAAGAGGCGAAATTTGAGAGAGAGAAAGCAAAGAAAAGAGGAATAACCATTTATGAGAGAGATTATGTTTTTATAAAAATGAAACCTGAATATTGATTCCCTATTTATATAAACTTTTCTCTTTAAAAAAATATTTAGGTGTCATTTTATTTGTAGCTTTTAATACGTTTATATTCTAAAACTATTTTTTAAAGTATTACAATTAAACTTAAAAAAATAATATAATAATAGTTTAAATTGAAAAATTAAACATTTTATTTAATTAATACTCATTAAATTATCTCATTTAAATAAAATGACATCTCCAAATCAAAATATCATATAAAACTTGAAGTACCTAAGAGTTCAACAAAAAATTAATTATCTAAAAAATTATAATTATAATTATATAATATTGTAGTTTTATCTAAAAAAACACAAAATTAATTTATATAATCAAATTTATGTAATTACACAAAATTAATGTAGGTGTCTCGTCTCACTACACTACATGTGTCAATGGTTCTGTTACGACATCCAAGTTTGGTGTTTTCTTGGTGTTCTTAAGTGTTTTTCTTGGTAATATGTGTGCAACCTATGCAGGTTTTCAAATCTCGAGGTGTCTAGAAGACAAGGAAGCTTATAAGTCGTTGGTCAAATCTTCTTGATTGAAACCCTTTTGGAGACATAAGACAACAATTAAACTTCAAACTTTTCCTCAAGTTTCTAGAGAGAAACCCAAGAAGGGTGTTGACTTTAAGGAAGGTTCATTAGTGGTGAGCCTAGGAGAAGATTACTCCTAAATTAAGTGACTCTAAAAGAATAAGAAAACAAGCAAAATGCATAGTTAAATTTAAATTCAATTTCAAAATGAGTATAAAAGTAATAATAGACTTTTATTTATAGGCTTACGAGCTCTTAATACTTATCAGTCTAAGAGATGTGAGACTAAAATGATCAGAGTACACCTACACTTGTAGTTTATTGATGATTATTTATTTTTACCACTTTCCGATTGCATAACGATAATAATAAATATAAATCAGTTGGTAATTATTAGGGTTTTACACTGTTTTGTTGTAATTGGGTCAATTAAGTTTCAGTTAAAAGTTTGTTATTATTTTCACACCATTTTCAGAATTTTAACATATTTGAGTGTGTTTCATATCTTTTCCATAACTTTTGCCACAAAACTCGAATTTACTTGATTCTTGTTTTATTTTTCAGATAACTTAAAGATCTACAAATGTTATTTAAGGCCAAGATCAAATTCGAACTGGAAAGTGGTTAAAATTGGACTTGAATTTGGTATACAAAGACTGGATAACAAGGCGACACCTGGATATTTTTAGCAAATTTTTTTATGGAGGGTTATTTAGTCATTTGATGTTTTAAGATAAAATTTCTTTAAATACGACTCTCTTGGTAGAGTTGAGAGACATTACAGTAGACAATAGATAATTAAATTCAATTTTTCTTTTTCCTTTCTTTCTCTTCTATGCGTTTTGCATTTATCTTTCTGCCTTAATGTGCCAATCGTGATTATGAATGGCTAATTGTTCTATTCAATTCGATCTCCAAGTGCTCTCCCGTTTCATAATCGTGAGGTTCATGTTTTATACTTATTTTCATAATTACATGTTTCATTACTATTTTAATTTGATTTTTAATTTAGTAATTGAATCAAATTGGATTGTGTTGTGGAATTTCTGAATCGATGTTTAAGTTGGAATAATATTGTTGTTAACAGTGGGCGATTGTAGTTGTTCAACATATTGTGTATTCGGCGACATGTTCCATGATTGTGGGGTGTTCGGAATGTTAAATAGATGCAAAGATCTCATTTAGGAGCCAATAAGGGATTTGGGAGAGCCGAAGAGAGGTTGGGTTGGTTTTTATTACTTGCATTTATCTAATCTGTTTAAAATTCTGTCTTTTATCAAACTTAATTATTTCATTAAAACCCCTTAATTTTGTTAAGAGAACGACTAAGTAATCTTTGGGAAGGATGACCTAGGTTAGCTATACTACAAATTTAGCTTCCTAGTATTATTTGAGATGCGTTCAGTAGCGCGTACCAAATATTTTATTTATAGGCTTAGGAGCTCTTAATACTTATCAGTATAAAAGATGTGGGACTAAAATGTTCAGAGTACAGCTGCACTTGTAGTTTATGCACATACACATGTCCCAAGTTCAATATTATTCAAATCTTGCACTTTCCAAGTGTTTATAAGCTCCAAAGCTCTATTGATGTTTGCATAGTCATGTAAGCTTGTGGTAGGCTGTGTTTGACTACATTTTGACTTCTTTCAATTAAAGTTTCGACTTTCCTAATGAAGAGGGTTGCACCTTAAGGCTCAAAGCCCCCAAAACTTTGCCAAACTAAGCTTCTATTTTAATTTTTTAGACAAAAGAAAAGCTAGTACTTTGACCTTTGTGAGTAGCCTTATGTGGTCTTCCATCAGGCCCTCCCTCTTGAAAAAGGTATGTCCTTAATTCTTGAATGAAGTTTAGTGACTGCAGATTTTGTTTATTTGATTTATTTTTCCTCCTGGATCAAACATCATTATGCAATAAACACCAAACAAAAGTAAGATAAATTTTTCTATTAAAAGAAACTTAAGCAAATTATATTTACAAGAAATTATTTCAAAACAATTCCCTTTATTTTTATAATAGTTTTTGGAAAGAGAAGTAAGAGAATTTGTTTTGAAAACATTTTTTTCTTCACTTTGTTTTTGTTGTTGTTCTGTGGTAGATAACAACAAAACAAAGTGATGTTTTTGATATTTTTTTGGAAAGAATAATTAGAATATAAGTGAAAAGAAAAATTCAATGTATAGTAGTCTTCCTTTAAGGATTTTGGCTCAATTTCTTCTTCTTTTATGGTTTTTTATGTTATTTCTTCTTTTTTTATTATTTCTCTCTCTTTTTCTTTCTCTTATCTTTCTCTCTTCTATTTCTCTTCTATTTCTCGTCTGTTTCTCTCATCGTTTTCTCTTCCTTCCGTATGATAAGCTCTTTCATTTTTTCTCTATTCTTTTTATTTTTTCTCATAGAAAGGCAAAACAAAGTTTCTTCTAATACGTGCCTTCAACTCTTTCCAATTTAATAGTTTAAATTTTCTCCCAATTGAAACATCATATTGCCTTTGTTTCCACCAAGACATGACATATTTTTGAAAACTTAATGTAGCCATGGATAATCTTCTAATTTCATTTACTTGGTAGAATTCAAAAATTTTCTTAACATTCATCTCCCATTTTAAATATTCATTAACATATTCTCTACCATGGAAAGGGTGAAGGTTGTGTTAGAAATTTCACATATTTGGTACTCAATGAAGTCAAGCAAAAAGAAAAGTCAGTCAAAGTGAACAAAGAAGAGATGAATGCTTTGTCCTAGCTTAGTGTGTGTAAGTTGATGAGATCAACTGTATAAACTCATATATATAGTACATGCAAGAAATCTTAAGAAAGTTAATCGGAACTGATTTCGAAAAATAAATTTTGAAAAATTTGTCTTAAGGAAAAACAAATGGATCAAACAAATTTTAAATCAATTAATTTTAAATCATTAATTTTAACTCACCCAACAACAAACATCAAACACATGATCTCACCCACCATCAGTCACAACCACCACGAACGTCTTTGCAAATGAAGCTCTAACTGAAGTCGTAGACCAAATGACCTCAAACTCGCAAGAACAACTCCACGCCAACATTCCTTATAATGGTGATTTTTAATTTGTCAACCACCACACCCACTATATTCAAAATTCATCTGAAAGGTTGCAAGAAATCTCTGGCCACCACGGAAGGAATCCCTGTCATGCCATTTTTATTGTATGCATGCAGGCACGGCTACGTCTCACTAATGCTCATGCCCAACAATGGTCATTGTTTTCGTGTCAGCGTGTCTTTCTTTGAGAATCTCTTTTCATGAACAAGGATGCGCTTTCCTCCTCTCCTCTTTTCTCTCGCTGATATAAAGTAAATATTCTATTGGTTTTTAAATGATGATAAATGAAGCTCAGTTTCTAGCATATATATAATATATATGCAATATGTCATGATTAATTTGATTAACATTTATTTTATCTTTATAAAAAAAGATGATAATTAAAATTTAATAAATAGGAAAGATATGTGGCAGTTCGTACAAATGAGTAAAAAAGACAAGCTCAAAATATTTGTGAGAAAAACAGTTCCCCAAACGAAATAAATTATTCAAACCAAATAGAATCTGATATGTTCGTGGTAAAATATTCTAAGAGCTCAACATTCTAGCAAAGTCTACGTATGAAATATATTTGGTCATAACCTTCTTTTAGTATTAGTAATTATGAAATATATGTGCCCAGATCTTGCCAGGCTTCCTATAAAAAGCTTCAAAACAATCACAGAACTAATGCTAATATCACAATTAATTCATCAGTTATAACTTTAGAAAAATACATATAGAATCATAAATCCATTATGAATAGAAACTTCTTCCTTTTTTCATGAGAAAATAACTTCGAACCAAGCAAACAACACAGTTTTCATACTCGCCCCTCCATGTATACTGTTGTAAAATAGATATATATTGATGGTTAGACATTGAAACAAGTTCTTGCAGCCAAATATCATAATGACCAACTGGATATAACCATGTTTTTCAAAACTATTCGATACAACCATTTTAGTGAATGCTTGCAAATTAGAGTACAAGATAAAACAGTATTGGAAGATAGGTGCGTAGAAGGAGCTTTTAGGAATGAAAAATAAGGACTTAAGAGGTGCAATAGACAAAACAACGACAGCCTC
>Ga0209700_106310_pt1 | contig 18552 bp, 14 predicted proteins | sample SiratroredBW_FD_187528 | JGI IMG/M metagenome (GOLD analysis project Ga0209700, IMG submission 187528) | Root nodule microbial communities of legume samples collected from California, USA - Siratro red BW (SPAdes) (version 2) | ecosystem: Host-associated > Plants > Roots > Nodule | place: USA...
CCTGGTGACAATTTCCCAAAACAATTCCTCCAAACTAGCTAGTGGCACTAACCCAATCTTTAGGGATCTAGAACAAGTCATCAGAACAAAACCAAATTTCAGTATAATCTTAATTAAGTTGAGAGACTGTCCCTACAAAGATTGATGACAAAAACCTAAGGAAAAACAGAGATTAAGGGATCTTTAGAGCAAATATGGACTTACTCTATTTGAAATTCTGATCGGTTAGAAATGATTCTTAACTCCTCAGGTACTGCAGGGTATGATCAGATTCTAAAACAGATGAAGTATGGAGAGAGAAAAGTTAGAGAGAAGGGAGAGAGATTTTGAGAATGGAAGAGGTAGGCATGGAGGAGAGAGAAAAAAGAAAATATGCTTCTGGAGGTGCAGGGGCGTCACAGTTTTAAAATTAAGAGATGGTTAAAATGTCTTAATTAAATTAATTTAGTTTTATTTTAATTAATATTGAGATGAAATCTAATCAAGAAGGAAGAGTGAACGAAGACTTTTTCATTTTCCTTAATTAAATTAGTTTAGTTTTATTTTAATTGGATTTGAAATAAAATCCAATCAAGCAATAAGAAGGAGGAGTAAACTCCAAAGACTCTTTATTTGCCTTAATTAACCTTAATTAAATTAATTTAGTTTCATTTTAATTGAATCTGAAATGAAATCTAATCAAGAGAAATGAACCTGTGCAAAATAATAGTGGGCAAAACAATATACACTCTTCATTTGAAATGTGTGTAAAAAAGTTAAAAAGACTTTTCATTTGGAGATGGGATTGGAATGAGGAGTAAATGTGAAGAGACTCTTTATTTTTATATTTTTTTAATTTTAATTACATTAATACATTAATTTTAATTGGGTGGTGTTAGGTTATAACAATGTCAAAATTATTTGAATAAAATTAGACTCAAGAAGGTAAACAATTTGATACAAAAAAAAAAAAAATTTGAATCACACAAAGTCTTATGATTTTATGAGTAAACTCTCAATTTTAACTATCATGTTATCAAGATATGTGATATGGGAGAATTAATCTAAAAACATGTTGGTATGAATATACTTTAAACTCACTCTCATCCATATAGTCAAGGTTTGCATGCTTGATGTATTAAATGTTAGGAATTTAACTTGTTCATTTTTATTCAATGAGAGACTTTTAATTTATATTATAACTTTCTAACAATCTCTCTCTTAAGTATGAATTGTGTTTTACAATATATTAACATATTTGCCCCTCTCACCCCTCCTAATTTATCTCATCACATTTCTTGTGATTTTAATTATTGTTGAATTTTTACCACAATATAACCTTAACTATTATTTTCATTTGAGCTTATCATTGAGACAAATCATCAACCAACTTTGATACCATTATTATAATTATTTTAAGTAGATAGATAGAAGAAATTCACCACGTGGCATGAGTTTACCATACAAAATAGTGTGATACTAATTTAAATCTAAAATTTTAAAACTTAATGTTTGTTAGTTTTTTTTTTATATATCACTTAATTTTTTCATTTATAATGAGTTGAAAATTTTACCTTTATTTTATTTTATTTAACGAAAAATTTAACCTATTTTTTCTTGTCTTCTCTTTTTCTAGAAGTGTTATTGAAAAAATTATCCAAATATATATGTGAATGTATCCTATCTTTCATTTTTATTTTCTTTCATAAACTTAAGTCTCACTGATATATTTGGTTATGTAATTGTGAAGCAGACATGCAATAAATATGTAAGTAGACTTAGAATTTTGAAAGCTTAAATTTACTTTAATAAACAAGACATCCACTAAAAATAAGGTATTTTCTTGTATATGAAGATTTGAAGTTGTATTTTCAATTAAGCTGTATGTACTAATATTCGTGATAGATTAATCAAATGATAGATTTATTTTTCAAAGACTATTAATATTTTTATTTATAAGTATGCTTACTGTTATTTAAATACTTGACCATTAATTTCATAATATATCCCTAATTTAATTATCAGCTTGAATTTATGATCTTCTTTAGTCAGAAAAAAAAAACATATGACTCACTTTCGAATGTTTAGTTATATATATATAGATAATGTTAAATTATATATATAGAGAGAGAGATTTACACCGTAGGTAAATTAAGTTTTTGTAATATTATCACATGAAATTTTATTAATATTGAAACTATGATTATTTTTAATAGATTTTCGTAAAAAAATTGTTTCTATCTATACGTTCTTTTCATTCATCCATGTTTTTTTTTTGTAATTTATTACATAAAACTGATTTTCTGTTATCGTATGCAAATGTAATCACTTTTTTTTTATTCTTTCAGTTAGGTATTTTCAACACTCTTTCTTCTTTCTTTGAAAAGAGACACTCATACTATCGCACGCTAACAAAGAAACATCTTTTTCAACTATATTGGCTTATCTTGTAGAAAAATGTTATATGTATACATGACTTTTACGAACCATATTTGTTGTTTTAATTTAAAAATAATCGTATGTTACAGTGTAATTTTCCTTTTAAATTCAAAATATAATTTATAAAGTTCAAACATCCATTTTATTGTGAATATTAATTATATCTTTTTATATGTCTAAAAATTATTTGATATAAATTTTATCATACAAAATATTCTTTTATTCTATGCAATGACTGATACGTTAATAAACATGCAAAGTAGATTCAATGATTGAAAACTTGTGTTTCTTTAATAAATAATAAGAGACTTTATATTATAAAAATAACTTTTATTATTATTATTATTATTATTATTATTATTATTATTATTATTATTATTATTATTATTATTGCTTAACAACTTTTCTTTTCCTAGAGAACATTATTCTCAAATTATTCCTACACTTCGTAATAATTTTTTTTCTCTCTTTCACCTTAGTACGCATTTTATTTCGTAATTTGTAGTATAAAGTTGAATTTTTTTATTGTTGTACATATCGGGTCTTTCAGTTTCCATTATTTTAATTAAAAAATTTCAACACTATTTTTCTTCTCTTTTCAGAAGATGCATTTCACTCGCTATCTCAAAATTATTGAAAAAGTTCTCTCTATCTCTACTGTTTCAAACCATCATTCTTTTGTTTTATCTGTATGTATGTTTACATGTTTCAAAATTAATATATATTAAAAATATTTATTTATTATAAATTTAAAAATATAAAAGTATTGTTTCTATACAACACACGGCATAAGATAAAGCTTTTCGTATTTTAAGGAATAGACATGTCTCTAAAATAATCGAAGTAAAGTCTAACAGATAAAATATTGCAAACAAAACCATTTTGTTCTCTAAGTTTTAGTTTCTTATTTATTTATTCCTCTGTGTGCTATTATCTTTGTCGTGTACCGTATTCCGTTGTTTATACTTGTTCTCACATGCCTTTTCTATTTAACATTTTTCTCTGTTTGCTTTCGTCTATGGGATACTAAAGCTTCCAACATCTTTTGTCTTTATTGTAATTATTTTATTAACCCTAATAATACAATATTTCATTTTCTTCTCTTCTCTCCCATTTATTTTTGTCCCGTCCTTTTCTCATTCCCACTTTCAGTTTTTCATTCTGCCACATTTCAAAAATAATGGAAATTTTTTTAACGCAATTTTCCATTGGTAAAATATTATTAAAAACTATAAGATAAGGCATGATGATAAGAAAATAATTTTGGAATTAATTTAAACTAATTAAAGAATTTGAAAAGAAATGTGTTACTGAGATTTTCTATTAAAAGAAATAGTACTAAGATATGAGGACTGGGCCACGCACTCACGGAGAACCCAAGCATTTAAAGGCCCAGCGAGGCACTATGAAAATGATTGATTCCATTGTCCCTTCTTTCTTGCTCCACAAATTGGCTCAAAGAAGGTTTCAAAAGTTAGGCACCATCCTATATTGGTCACGAGTCATGAGTTGTCCCATTCCAGTACACCAAATATGGGTAAAAATATATGTTGAAGACAAAAAAATAACACTAATGAGAATAACGTGGCATACTCTGAATGATGGAGCCAATGATAGTGCAATTGCTCCTAAGTCGCAAATTGGTTTACACCACTATGTAAACAGTTTTCATAATAATTGTCTCTAAGCATTATTAGAGAATTAAAAAGTTAAAAGTTTTTACTAAAAATAACGTCCTAATGATATACATATATATACTTCAGAAAATGGAGAACACATATTTGTTGTATCACAAAAAGTATGTTCTTACAATGTCGAAAATACCGTATAGAAGCATTAACTTTAACCCATGCAACTCGGTCAAATCAAATCTATGTACGGTGTCATTTTATAGAAATGTTTAAAAGTGTTTTTATCTCGAAATACCTTCCTATTTGTATTAGTTTTTTTATGAATTTATATCTGCATAAAACTCTACAAATAACAGTGAGTTTCAATTACGATTTTAATATATTTAATACATTTATTTCATTATTTGAAGGCTTAAATATGTTAGTATTACAATATACGTTTTATGTTTTCTCTACTAGAAAATATATATTAGATGAGTTAAACCATAATTTAATTATGATATTTATTTTGTTATGCTCTTTTAAAAGGATTGTCCTTATATAAGATAAATTGATGTAAGAGATATCAATTATTAATAGTTTGTAGTCTAATTAATTATTCATAGTTCTTGAGTGATGAGGGACTCAATCATATTAAATGTTTGTATTACATCATTCAATCATTTTATATATAATATGAATTAATTAATATAACCGTTAATTTTTATCACGTGTATTAAACTTCACCTAAGTTTAAGAGAATATTATATACTTTTTAATTCATAGAATTTACAAAATGTGGTGCACTAATCACATTTACTCGTATTATAAATAGTACTTGAGAAAAACAAAAATAATGTGATGAAGTAGTCCATTAATAAGTTGTATGTGTACGACATATATATATATATATATTTATATTTATATAAAGGTTGTGTACGAAGATAAGCTCCCAACAATGGCTATTAATTTATTAACTAGCGTAAGGCTTGATTAGGGTTTTGATTTAATGATTGAGATATTTGATATATAATTTTGGGGCAAAAAGAAGGTTATCTGGTGTGAAATAATTCAGAGTGCAAAAATAAAGTCAAACAAATAAGAGGAAAGTAGATATTGTAAGTTGTAACTAGCAAGTGCTCTTCTCAAAAAAGCAAAAACATAAAGAAATGGCTGTCACTTTCTCTCTCCTGCCCGTCCTGCCCCGTTGCCAACTTTCACATTTGAAGCCTACCCGGCCGGCCCGTTGTTGAAAAACTCTCTCTTTCACATGCAGTTTCCCATTGCCTCTCTCCTCCACCACCTACAACCCCTCTGGACTCATTTTCAGAACTGGTTTTCTGTTTGTGTTTGTTTTTTACCCATTTATCTGTGTACTTGTGTTGATTCCTTTGTTGTGATTCACAGCAGTGATGTTCTTCTTTTAGTTCTGTTGATTGTGACTGTGATCACGGTCATGATCATCATATGGGTTGCAGAGTCTTCAATTATTGGAAGTGAGGTTGCTTGAAGAGGCTTTTTATTTCCTTTTTTAATCCTAAAGTCTGAAACTTGTGGGGTCTTTGAGCATGAAAAGCTCTTTGTAAGAGTTTGTGGAAGATGGGGCTTGGGAATAATGCAATTCAGGCAGGGAGTTTGGATGTGGGTAAGTCAAAGGTAAAGATGCAAAAGGCTGGTGCAGAAAAGGAAATTGGGTGCTGTGTTAAATTCTGTTTCATTGGGAGCTGTATACCTTCAAGATCAAAGGTTGATACTTCCATCAGTGGCACTAGTGCTAACAGTGGTAATTTTCTTTTCCTGTTTATACGCCTCTCTTCTCTAGTTTCAGGAAATGATTTCAATTTGACATTAATTTTCGGTGAAAATAAATATCCCTTTGGTTGAATCCATCCTTTTTTTCTCTCAGAATTTTAAGAAACAATATAACTTCTGTAAGTTGATTAAGGTAATACAAGGTCTTATTTGCTTCGACTCGTGGAGGTAGTTGAAGGGCTGCCTAATCTTTTTGTAAACAATTGAGTTTCAAAACAATTATATGTTGTGCATTTACCACTGCAAATTGCATGATCTTTCTGTAAACAGTAGCAGTAACACTATCTCCATTTGATTTTGTCCATAAATATGGCTGAGTAACTTATCTACTTAACTTTGAGGTTCTTATATGGTAATGATGGGGTGTGAGATTTCAGTGAAGGTTATACAAAATTCATAGATTCATCATAACAAAAAAATATATCATGGTTTGAAACTTAGTATAATGAAAGGGTAGTTTATTTATTGCTATGGACAAAACCATTATTGCATGAGCATTTTAGCACCTCTCGGGGCGTTTGTTTTTAGTTACTGCATAATGTTCTTACTTATCCTGTAATGAAGTTGCATACTGTGGCACGTCAGGGTCAGATTCTGAAGATGTTATAATTTAATTTGTGAAATTTTGAAGCAGTGGAAAAAGCATCTGCTTGTGAGAAAAACAAGAGGGAAACAAATGCTCTTCCAGGGTCCTCTACAACAACCAGTAATGCAGAAAGTATCCCTTCCACCCCAAAATTCAGTGAGGAGTTGAAGGTTTCTTCTCGTTTGAGAAAATTTACATTCAATGAGCTTAAGTTGGCCACTAGGAATTTCAGACCAGAGAGTCTTCTTGGTGAGGGAGGGTTTGGATGTGTTTTCAAGGGTTGGATTGAAGAAAATGGTACTGCACCTGTGAAACCTGGTACTGGGCTTACTGTAGCAGTGAAAACTCTCAACCATGATGGGCTTCAGGGTCACAAAGAGTGGCTTGTATGAAACTTATATATTCTTCTTCTCAATGTTTTCCCTTCTATGAATTTTTCTCTTACAATTCTCTCTGTTAACATCTTCCCTATTTTTTCTCCCTGCTCAGGCAGAGTTAGACATTCTTGGTGACCTCGTCCATCCGAATCTGGTCAAATTGGTTGGTTTCTGTATTGAAGATGACCAAAGATTGTTGGTTTATGAATGTATGCCCCGTGGAAGTTTGGAGAACCACCTCTTCAGAAGTATGCTTTGGACTTGTTTTGTTTCTAATCATGTCTTTACTACTGCTTATTTATATCTGTTTTCACTTGTTTCTGCAGCAAATTTGGACGTTCTTCACACACATTAAATCAAAATTATCAAAAGTACAGAATAAATCTCAGACATGACCTTGATTTTTACTGACACTACTACTTTTGTCTATACAAACATTAATGCCATATTACCCATTCGAAGTACTACCATAATTTTCGTGCAGTATTTGATTCACAACTAATTCTTGGAGTCCTAGATTAGTAGTGAATATAGGACTTTATGCTAAAAGAAAATGTAAACCAGAACAAAAGATTCTCTTCCTATAGCTTATTATTCTTTCTGGTTTTAGTATGCTCTTTTTATGCATAAGGGAGTTCATTGTTTTCTGGTAACAACCATGATTTGTGCAGAAGGGTCGTTGCCTCTTCCTTGGTCTATCAGAATGAAAATTGCACTCGGTGCTGCAAAAGGTCTTTCTTTTCTCCATGAAGAAGCTCAGCGGCCTGTAATCTATCGTGACTTTAAGACATCTAATATTCTGTTAGATGCGGTATGTGAATTGACCAGAAAAGGAAGTCGTTTATTATTTGCTATATATTCTCCAACATAAAAATCTAAAAGCATAATTCTTGTTAGGAATACAATGCAAAGCTCTCTGATTTTGGACTTGCCAAAGATGGTCCTGAAGGGGAAAAGACACACATATCAACAAGAGTCATGGGAACATATGGTTATGCAGCTCCTGAGTATGTGATGACTGGTGAGTTTTCCTTTCTATTTTTGTGTTTCATTGATTTTAGACTTAACTGCATGATTTAGGCTCTAGATTGCTGATGGCCTATGGGACTGTATATATTATTGGCCCCTAGCTGTCTTCTTTTTCTGGAATGAAATATATAATCGACTGGTTGTGTTGCATTAAATTATTTTTAAGCTAAATATCAGTTTGTTACAAGTTCTCCAGCCTCTAATAAATAAGCTTCTTTTTCCCCATAGAAAAGCTAGATTTATAGATGGGAAATATTTGCACAATCATAACATCGACATTGAAAAAATGTTTATGCATCAACTAATCATGCGTATCAAAACCAAATGCATGCTTCATCTTTAAAGGCAGGAAAAGGTGACTGGATGACTTCAAAACTTTTTCCTTCTTCAGCAAATATAAACATTCCTTTGAACTGCATAATTACTATCCAAATCAAGCTTTATCATGACAAAAAAAAATGTAAGAAAAATTCATGAGGCTTTTCCATAATAACTTGAAACCTTCAATTGATACCCTCTATTGCATAGCTTTTCACTTTCAGTTTCAATTTTGACCTTAACTGTGAATTCTGATCAGGGCATTTGACATCAAAAAGTGATGTCTATAGTTTTGGAGTAGTGCTACTAGAAATGCTCACTGGCCGGCGATCCATTGATAAGAACAGACCAAATGGGGAACACAACCTTGTGGAGTGGGCAAGACCTGTACTTGGGGACAGGAGGATGCTACTAAGGATCATTGATCCTCGCCTTGAAGGTCACTTCTCTGTTAAAGGGGCACAGAAGGCTGCCCAGCTGGCTGCTCAATGCCTTTGCCGTGATCCAAAATCCAGACCTATGATGAGTGATGTTGTTCAAGCTCTGAAGCATTTGCAAAACCTCAAGGATATGGCTATCTCAACTTATCATTTCCAGGTTGCCCGAGTAGATCGAACCATGTCCATGCCAACTTCTAAAAATGGTATGCAAGCACAGTTAACGATATCCAAAAAGGGTCAACCTGCAAGGTCCTTGTCAAGTCCAAAAGGTCCTCATGGTTCTCCATATCATCATTATATCAAGTCACCAAAACCTAATGGATAACATCATGATTATGGTTGTGTCTTTGATTTGCTTTTCTATTCATTCAGTTCCCTCAACTTAGGCTATCAGCTGAACAGAAACTGTTTGTGTTTTTAAAACTGCTCTGAAATTTGAGAAATCATTGGAGTTTTCTGACCTTATCTAAATAAGGTGGGGTAGTGGGGGGGCCATGAGAGTTTACTGGATTACAAAGTTTAGTGGGGACTGAGTTGACCAAACTTGAAGAGAAAACTACACAGTTTTCTCATGGGGGATTTGTTGCTGTGAAGTTGCTATACTTTTTCTACCATTTCACAGGCTTTCTTCTTCTTTTCAGAATGTATTTTTGTAAAGAAAACAGGATGGTGGTGTTAACTCATGTTATTCATAGAGATTTTTACATACTAATTCGTCAATATACTTTCAGTTAATACTTATCAGTGTAATTAAGTGTTGTACCAGAGATATGCTAGAGTTTGGAATTTGAACGACTTAAAAGTTCTGAACATTCTTCTTTTGTCATCTGTTGGTTATATTTTGTGTGTTAAAGTGAGTTCTTCATAAAAAGAACTTTGTTGCTTTTTCATGTAGATTCTGTGTTTTGCAATTGTTATGTCATGCACTTGTGTATCATTTACAAACATTTGGACCATGCCGTATCAAAGACAATGTTTAATATCACGCTACCACTTGAAAGAAAAAAAAAACATGCAGTTTTTTTTAAGGTGATGTGGTCACTTATTTTTATCAGTTTGAGAAAGTTTTTTCATAAAAGAAAGTAATTCTGTTAAAAATTAATCACTAACCTCAGATCGATAATAAATATAAATTTACGTGTAGACCAATTAGTGGATGTAAAAAAGCATAGTTATCTCTACCAAATTAAGAACATGTTTGGATGGCATAAACGACTTTAAAAAAAAGAGAAACTATAAGTGAAATTAACTTCTTCATAAAATAAAATTAATTTATATAGATTAAATTTTAGAAACTCCTTCCTATAATTTGTTAATTTCTATTTTTAATTTGTATCAAATCATAGACAAATTAATTCTATTTTTTCATATTTTTCTTAAATATAAATTTATGGAAAAAAATTGTCTAAATATAGTAAGCATTTTTTAATAAAGGTTCACAATTACATATTTCTTAAATCAGTACTTTATCTCTCACACATTAATTGCAAAGTCTCAATCTTTTTCTTACCGAGGAGGCTCTTTCATTACCATGAATAAAATTCTCTGCAGCCACGCTTCTTTTTCTTGACTTCTTCTTATGTTCAAAAGAGAAAAAAAAAATAAAATTGTTTGTTTTGTTTGTTCTTTCTTGCTTTCCCGTATTAGCAAAGAAACTAATCTATATCATTAATAACATACTTATAAAAAAAGAAAAGCTTTATTTTTATCATATGGACTTTTATTTTTTGTCAAATGAATTTTGATGTCTTATATTAGGAAAGTTTATAAACCTTTTTTTTTTTATTGTATCGTAGGTACTTCTTAAATTCTCCTACATCTCTTGTCAATACACTTCAAAAAAAGTGTAAACATTATTGTTCAAAAACTTGTTTAGGAATACATTTTATTTAAAAAATAACCATTGATGATTATATTTATATCAATAATACATTCCTACTTCAATGATTAAAAAAATAATTTAATAAGATATTTACCCTACATTGAAATGAATTTTCTGCACATAAAAGATGTTAATAATTATTTTTTATCTTCATTCAATGATTTTTTTTTCAATTTCTAGCAATAACTTTCGGAAAAAGAAATAAAATAAAATAATATATATATATATATATATATATATATATATATATATATATATATCACATGATGAATGTTTTAAAATATATCACAGAATTCCTTAATTAATTGATAAATATTTTATTACACTACAGTATTTATATTATCTTTAACCTCATCATTATAAATTTTTAACATGGATATTGAATAGTATTAATTTAATTTATAACTTTAAATGTTTAATTAATAATACATTAAAATTTCATATGATAAAACTATTTATTGGGTATTTTTTTTATAAAATATCTACAAAGGTATTAGAATCTGAAATTAAAGTTAAATAAACTGTATATTCATAAATTTACTTAACTATCATTGTTTAAAAACAATTATCCATGAGACACGTATTACTATGAATTATAATGTAAAACGGATTGCATCATTCAAATTCAATCGTGCAAAAACTATATGAAAAAAAAAATTGTAAGAAAATCTTCACTACACACGCATAGTTTTGGATCTCACCCTCATCAACTTTTTAGGATAATATATTTGTGATGGTGGTTGCATCTGTACAATACCAAGGCTGATAAAGCAGTGATGCCTTCTATAAGCTGACCAGCACAAGGGAACGAATCCAATCATATGATTTTGATGGTACTTACTCTATAGAGTACAATGATTGCTCTGCAATGTGCATAAATTATGTTATAAAAATGCTACATCCTTTTTTTGTGTTTTAAGTTAAAACATTAATGATCATTGATTGATGTGCTGCTTTAAAAGCTGATACTATTTTTCATGTGTTCCATTATTTTGCATGTGTTTCCATTATTGGAGCTAGTTGTGTGCTAAAATTGGAGATGATGCAACCTTTAAGCAGAATGAGGTAACAAAGGCTATAGAAGAGTTTGCAAAGGTGTTGTTTAGGTCTATTACCTTTTTTCTCTGTGTTTATCTTTCTTTATGTAAAATATTGTCCCTATAAAATCATTACAGCATGAAAAATTATTACTCCTTGTAAAATCATTTCTTTACCTTGGAGATGAGTAGCATAATTTCCAGTTATATATATTCTAGTTGTTTATCAACAAATTTTATCGCTCTGAGGATAGTCTGTGGGAAGTTGGGTCTCAACAAGTAAGAATTCCTAGAACTAGAAGTGTTTTGAATAAAATATAAAATAATATTCAGTGTCAGCTTCAATTGATTTGGTTCTAAATTAAAATCTTACTACAAAAACGATAGTAACACTTTCTGACCCTAACATTTTCAAAATTGCTTAGGATGTTTTGGGCTAATACTAATTTTTGGTTGAAGCATCAGAATAAGTAATTCCTATTATCAAAATTTATCCTCAATACACGTTGTAATTTCTAATACAGCTCCAGCATAAACATCACGAAAAAATTTATTTATTCATTTATGAAATAGCACCATTGGGAGAGGAGAGTAATTCTGTATACTGAAAGAGATACAAACATTACTTGAAATATCTCAATAACTTGTGACAATCCAATCCAATGGTTATTTGACTAATCAATAAAAACCATTGCCCACTACAGGGAAGTATCAATTGTTTCAATGAAAACCTAAACACAACAAGTAATTTTAAACTATATTTTTTCCCTTTTTAGACTTCCTAAAAATACTTTTATTATATTTTTCCCATTCTTCATAGAAAAATTATTTATTTCAATGCAAAAACAATGAATTCAATATGCAAGGGTAGATTTCCATGCCAAACACAGATCACACACCCAAACCAAGAACCTAGAAAGCTAGCTTCTTACCAAATCTCAAAACTCCAACAGGGTCCCATTGCTTTGGAGGTCACAGACTAATTTGTTCATGAAAACCTCATTTACTCCTGACGTCTCCGAGAAATTAACCATTCTCAGGGTCGATGAAAGCCCGTGTCATTCCAACACATAACAGATCTTTCTTTGCGAGAAAAATTCAATTTAAAATGGGCGGTACCCGGCCACATTCAAAATAATTGAGCTGTAGTTCCAAGGGCTCAAAAGTAGTATTAAAATCGTATTTTGAACTAAATTAATGAGTTTGCACTGTTACGGAAAAATATAATTTGAAAACTAACATCATGATACGTCTCACGGCTAAAAAGCAATTCAGGGTGGAAGGCAGATTAGACGGGAATAAAGCATACGAGCAAGATCTATCACTAGCATATGTATTTTATCCAAAGATGCAACATTGCAACAAAGCAAATGAAGGAAAAAAAAACAAATATTTCAAAATAGAGGATGAAATGCAAGGGTTGCAGAAAATATCCATCAAATCATAAGATATAAAATTTCGCATGTCAAAACCTCAATAAAGAGTACCAATCCTTATGCAACAAAAGAGACTTGCTGAACTTTGCGCATTCAAGAGTCACAGTTGGTTTATAGAAAACCTATTTTATTTTTACAAGGGAGAATTGCTCAGATGCAACGAAAACACCATGAACACTTCTTACCCAAGAAGAGAACCAACTTCAAGAAAATGATTTAGTCTGACAGACTATAAGCTTCCTAACACCTACTTCAATGCTCTTGCCAGGATGGATAAAAATTCTTAGGGCTTGAGAACCAAACTCAATCCAACCTTGGCACTCTTCTCAATGGCCTTGGTGTCTACCTCACCAGAAATCGTAAAGAATGATTTGGGACGCCACTCATGCTGGATGAGAGCACTTGTCTTACCAAAGTTGTTGACACGTGCCTTCAAAGTGGTCAATGGATCCAATGCATGTTGGGTACCAAGGGTGAGAGTGTTCTCATTAGTTGAGAATCGATGAGTGACCTCAGCACCAACAGCAGTGTTGGTCAAGGGGTTAACTACATGATAATATGCAGCATTCAGAGCATCACCTTTGTCATTCCTGCACACAAGAACTAACCACATCACCAAAAAACTCATTCAAAATCATTAGTATACTACAAGCACAGGCCTAGTGAATAGTTTGGACAAGTATATGCAACCAGGCGCATCTCGGAAAAAAGGGAAGTAGAAAACTGAAAAAAAATAAAAAATACATCTAAAATGGAGCCTCAAAAAGTTCACAAGTCGACCCTAGAGCCTTGAATAAAAAAAAAGTACACAATGCATTTTTTTCTAGATGCAGACTGTTAACATTTTGAGCAGCAACTGTTACTTACAGAGTCAATGAGGCAATCAAGTCATCCTTAGTGAAGCTCAGTCCAGCATTGGATTTTGTTAACTCCCCAATTTTGGTGTCAATGGAAAGATCAGCACCAAGAGCAAGAACATTGGTTCCTACAACACCAGAGAAGTTGACAATTGGGTTTGCTGTCAACCCAACACTGGTGCTTATTCCAGCATAGTCATGCAAGTACTGAAGTTCCACCTGTTACATTAAGACAACGAAAATTCCAGCATGAGTTCAAGGTTTTTTGAATGCTTGCTATGCAAAAAAGGTTTGACTATCTTACCTTTCCAGACCTCTGGTCAGGAACTTTGATGTTAAAGATAGCCTTAAGACCAGGAGCAGGTTCATTGACAGTGATAGTTGTGAGGAGCTGGAATGCAGATATATTAACCAATATTAGCAAAATGGCTATAAGAATATAGAAGTTCCATTCAAAATGGTTCATGAATGATGAACCTTTTGCCTTAAACTAATGTATGTGTGTAGTAAAAGAACAGTTTGACTAAAATTATTGAAAAGGTTGCAAGAGAGATTTTAAAACAATTTTGAAAAGGTGTTCTCAGAAGAACAAAATATTGCTGATGAAAAAAAACTATACAAAGCATCCCAAAATATAATATACAAAAGGTTGAATTTTCTGGAAACCCACACAAATCAACAAATATCAATCGCAAAACTTGGATTGATAATTCTCACCATGGCATACGAATCAGAAGCACAGGAGACCAGATATCAATTAAAAATAGAAAAGAATCAACAAATATTCAAACAAGAATATTACACTTACATTAGAATCCGTATCAACTTTGATATCAGTAGTGATGTTTTTGTTCTTCAACTGGGTGTTGACATCAGCCACAAACAGTTCACCTTTCCTGGTTCCTGATGACGTAATAGCCTGAAACAGAAGACACAAATCCAAATCACATAATGCTAACAGATGATACTGACATAATGCGAATATCACAATTTTATCAGATGTGCTCCACAGGATCAGTTTAAAGCATCTTTCTGTAACTGATATACTACAGCGTATAAACATCCATCCACCTCATCTAAGGCATCCACATTGCAAGTATACATGACCCTTCATTCTTCCCTATTGATATACATGAACATAATGCAGCAATTTCCATAATAAATATTAAAACACAGTAGGAAGTATACAAAAATAAATTATGAGAGAAAACAAGACAGGTAGACAAGGCATACAAAATTTTAAGGCAACATGCTGGATCCCAAAGTAGTCAGCCTTTATCAATTAACTAAAACAAAGGGTAGGCAACATAAATCACCAAAAAACAAAAGGGGTTTCAACAACAGCAAGAAGCTGAATCACAAACAGAGAGTGCCCACAGCTTAAGGAAGAATGGTAGATATGTAATGGGGTTGGTTAGTGGTGCAAAACAGAGGGATATGTAAACGAAATCAAAAGCCAATAAAGAAGTCTGGTTCCCTGATTCACTGCATCACACTGAAAACTTTGATAAAAACCCTTAAAAAAGTAGAAAATCAAATTATACACTGCAAAAGTGTGCATTGCTCCACTTTTGATGCAAAAATGGTCACTCTGGCCACTGTTGACAAGTATACCCGTGCTTGACATTACATACAAACAGACTCCACAAGCATATATATGAAATGAAGTAAATCAGGGAAATCTAATATAATTCTAAAATAGATAAACCATAAATCCACGTTTAGTTTATATCATATTACATTAAATTACATAAATCCAATCGGTACATCTAGATTATTTCCATCATGGAGCCATAGGAACAGCCAGGGAAAATAAAAACTCATAAACCTGTAATCCAATCAGTAAATGAAGGAATTGAAAATGGCAGAGAAGAAAACCATGAAGACAACTAAAAAGTGAAAAATCACAATAAATCAAGCTATTTCTTTCATTTTTAAATAAAAGGATATGCTTTCTTGGATCATCTATTCTTCCATTTCTTTATCAAAATAGGTTATAATCAAAATGCTGCTAAAATACTTCCAGTTAAAAAACCCATTTTGTTTTATCATTTAGAAAATCCAACACCTTGCAGTTGAATGAAGAACCAAAAGGCCAAAACAGAAATTGTTGTCGTAACACAAACCCAGAAAAAAAAAAAACAAAAGATTTCTTTCCAAAAAATAAATCCATGACAAAGATTTCTTGCAGCCAAGACCTAGATAGGCCACAAATCTTCCAACAAAACCAACCAGCCACTCGATTCTACCAACATTACATCCACACATGCCAAATAGAACATCCAATAACAAACCCAACAGCAAAACAAATACAGATGACATGCATTGCGTTTATGCTGAAAAAATAAAAAGACTAAAAAATGGACACTCACAACTCCAGTGGGCGAGTAGGTGGTGACGGTGAACTTCTGGTCACTGTGGTAGTCCTTGAACAACAGATCTACAAAAAACAAACAAAGACCAATTACAAGATTCATCAAAAAGCATCAATTTTGTATGGTCCGAAAAAAATCCCCCCACCCCTCCAAATCCCAATTCGGAATTCAATAAAAGATAGAGTGAGAGAGAGAGAGAGAGAGAGTACCCCTGGCTTTCTTGCCGATATCAGTGTAGAGACCGGGACCCTTGGCCATGGCTTCGATTCGGAGAAAATGGGGATCTCGAGAATTTTGTGAAGGAGAAGAATGGAGAGTGTTTGTCTGTCTGTGAAACCCAAAACACTGTCTTTTGCCAATTAAATAAATACCTCAAAACCCTAATTTTCAGCTTCTTTTTTTCCAAGACATATTTTCTTGAAATCTTGCTCTCCATGGTTTGATCTGAAACAAACGGTGTCGTTTCCATTGTGAAATTTTTTTATATAAATTATTATGGAATTTTTTATTCCTTTATTACATTAATAATAACAATAATAAAAATAATTGTAATGAAAAAATAAAATAAATAATAAATAAAAATTCATATTTATACTTAAATTTATTTGAAATTAAAAAATATTTTAAAGATATCATGTCTGTATAAAATTATAATATAAAACTTAATTTGAAGAGATTAGCCATAAGGTTGCAGTATGTAATAACAATATTAATTATATAGAAATAAATAAACATATAGATGTGCAACAAAAACATTCAAGGATACAATAATTAAGTAATCTCCAGAATAAATTAAGTAATCGTTTGATTATATTTTTTTTCTTTCAATATTATTTTTCTATTCACTAAAATCTAAATTTAAAACTTTTCATAAATAATTTGAGCCAAAATATATTTAAAACCATGTAATGTTAATTTTAAAAGCAAATTACACTTATCTTTCTCTAATATCTCACAGTTTCTTTAAATATATTTGCTTCCTTTTAAGTTTTAATAAAAATAATATTTAACATAACTTTAAGAGAAATAATTATATATCTTTCCTAATTTTAATTTTGATTCTATTACGGTACTCTTCAAAACAAAATTAATTACTTTAGATCTTAAATATTTCCAATGGAGTAATCATCTTTAAAAGTCAGCTTTAAAAGTCAGCGAATACATATGAAAAAAAAAAGTTTATTTATAAAAAACAAAAGAGAATAGCAATGCAAATTTATATTTTTTAAAATTTTGGAAATGTTTTTTAAAATAAGATTTATATTTGAAATTACGTTAGAGCTAAAAAGTTAATTGTAAGAAAATATATTAACATGTTATGATTTTTGTACTAAAACTTATTCAGCGGATATATTACGCTAAGTTATATTTTAGAAAAATATTATTATTAGTATTGACTTTATCTAGTGTTAATATTAAAAATGAATGCAAGTAATTTTCATTTCAAAGTAAAAAATCTCAAGAATGAAACTTTTATCCATTCATAGGTTATTATAAACGATCACTGTAAATATTATTTTAAGATAACAAGCGTTTTTACTCAAGGTCAATAATATTAATGATCAAATTGAGTAATGAGTTTATGATTGAAAAATAATATATAAAAAATATAATAATTTAAATATTATTTTAAGATAACAAGCGTTTTTACTCAAGGTCAATAATATTAATGATCAAATTGAGTAATGAGTTTATGATTGAAAAATAATATATAAAAAATATAATAATTTAACTAAAAAATTATATACATAAATAGATTTTATGAACAATATTAATTAAAAAAATAGTATTTTTAATTTTTAATCAAATGCAAAATAATAATTATGGAACGAAACCAAGAGATAGTTTTTATTAAATAATTTACGTGTCATCAACGCCTTATTTACAATAATAATATTAAAAAAATCTTAATAATTAATTTTATCATAAATATTAAATATGATATATATTGTAAAAAAAAATTTGTTAAAAATTAAATTATAATATAGTTTGTATTAAAAAAATTATTCGTTATAAAATTCAAATATATTGAATTTATATCTATGTCATGAATTACATATATATAATATATATTAAAATATATCTTTTTATTAGTATATATTAGTATACGTTTGAATTTTTACTAATTTAAAATATATGTTTTTTGAGCAAATTTTAAAAAAATAATAAAATGTAATGTATGTATCATATATATTTATTAAAATTAATAATATACTAAAACTTAATAATATTAATACAGTTGATGATATGTTACATTTAATATATACAATGGTCTAATATTATTTAATGATTACATAAAGGCTAGAGTATTTAAAAAATAATATACTAAAAGAGTTTTTTTATGTTACATTTCACACACACACACACACACATAT
>Ga0209700_106313_pt1 | contig 18547 bp, 9 predicted proteins | sample SiratroredBW_FD_187528 | JGI IMG/M metagenome (GOLD analysis project Ga0209700, IMG submission 187528) | Root nodule microbial communities of legume samples collected from California, USA - Siratro red BW (SPAdes) (version 2) | ecosystem: Host-associated > Plants > Roots > Nodule | place: USA...
TAGTCCCCGTCAAACTTTGGGATGCAAGGTTGGGCAAAATTGCTTGCTTCTGCCGCCATCTTCACACTCTCAACCAGGGCCTGACCTAGCTCTGGTACCAGAATGTTAAGAACTAAAACAATATTATAAAAGCAAGAACTTCAACAGACTAGAGGAATGACTTGCATTACTATTGAATGAGATGCGGAAGCTACTTATAGCTTTACAGACTAAAAGAAAACAAACTACTCTTCTACGTTGTTCCTAGAAACATGGTAACAGACTTGACTAAATCAAATAGCGATAGATCCTAAAGACTAGGACTTTTATTCTAACAGAATAACAAACTAAGACTAAATCTTATCACGTACTAAATGACTTATACCACGTAAGGAACAATTGACAATATAAATACCACATAAACCCTAAATCCTAAACACCAAGTAAAATTATTATCTGGATGTAATGTCAGATAAGATTATCAACATTTATAACAATGATATTAGGATAATAAAATAGTAGTACTCAATACGTTTGATTATAGAATATTAAATTAAACCTGAGATTTATAACAATAATATGACATACAAAAATATTATCAAATCTCAATCCTTATTTCAATAAGTTATTATGTAATAAGGCAAAATATCTGAGCACAATAACTAAAGCTCAAATTTCCATGGATAATTAGTCACAAAATTAGGTTTCACCGTTAAAATATTCGTTTTTAACATGTTTTTTATATATAGTACATAGAATATTTTTTTTTTATAAAACTTTAGGTTACTTTTATAAATATCTTAGCAATTTTATTTTATCTCATGTCATTTTCCATTCAAATTAAAATAATATATATATATAGATTAAAACTAGTATATTGATAACCAACTGTAGTATATGGAAAATCAAAGAAACTAAATCCCTTTTTTACTAATACAGTATAAAGATAGACCTATGTCTGACTGAAATTTAAAGTGCAGAAATGTAAAATAATCAAAGAAAATTGAGACAGTAACAAAAGTTGTAATAGAAATGAATATATGAATTGAATTGCAATTATAGAACCAAAATTGTAAAACAGTAACACTATATCGAAAACAAAACTCTAGAAAGAAACTAATGCATTGAACTGAATAGCTGCATGAAAGCCAGAAATTTGTAACAGTAACACAGTTGAATCTGAAAAACAGCAAATGTATTGAAACTAAAAATAAAATTGAATCTACAATATAAAATTGAAAATGAAAATTGTAATGGAATGTAATATGGTTGGATCACAAAACTAATTAGAATTGAAAGTGGAAGCAGAATGCATGAACACTGTAAAAACTGGATTGAAACAAATGCAGAAGTGAGACAGAATTCAAAACAATAAATGGTTTTATGAACTGGACTGATAAACAGACTCAGAAAACAACATGAATGCACAAACATCTAACTAAATCAGAAATGCAGTAGTTGTAATTGAAATGCAGTAGATGGAAACTGTAACTAACTAAAAACCAGAAAAAAGTAAGAATCCGGAAAACTAATATTGTATGTAAAAACACAATTGAATTTACAGTAATCTAAATTGAAAATTGGAACACTAAATGCAATCAGAAAATTGTAACAGTGATTAAAATCAGAATTGAAAAGCAGTGAAAGAGACCAAGTACTGAAATCGTTAATGACTAGAAAAGCCATATTAACTGTCATAATGCAAACAGAATTTTAGCAATCTGGAATTTGAATTGCAATTGAATCAGAATCACCATGAAATTGAATTGGAGATTTCAGAATTGAAAAGAAACAGAAACAGAGAAATGGATGTAAGCAAATTAAATCAAAATTGCTAAAGCATAACAGAATCTGAATGCATATATTAAAGGAAATGCAATGCTAGAAAACAAATTTCTGGAATGGTAAGAATGTATTGAAAATGGAATAAAAAATATGCAAAGATTGAATCTAATAGCAAGAATTAAGAAAACAGAAATTGAAAATGGATTATATTGAAAAACCAGTATTAACTGCAAAAATAAAAAACAGAAACAGAAAATAGTAATTGAAAGCTGAAATTGAAAAAAACAGAAAATAGAAATTGAACATAACTAAGTAAACTATTTTAACTGCTAGAGAAAAACAGAATTTTGAAAGTAAAATGTAAAAGCTATAACTATAAATTTAACATTTTCTTTAAAGGAATAAAATATAAAAATTAAATTAAACTAAAAACGTAGAATTAATATATTATAATATATAACTAAATTAATTTTAAAAAAAAAGCATTAGGTTATCTGTGGGTTTATCTAAATCTGATAAAACTCGATAAAAATGAATTTAAAACATGTTTGTTTCTTGATATTTAAACCTTTTATTGTTTTTGGACAAACTAAAATAAAAGAAGTTAACCATGTCTTTCGTTGTTGGACAAACATTCTAAGGCTAGGTGGTGAAAAAACAAACTGCAACAAAACTATTAATAAGGAAGTGGATAAGAAAAGAACTGCACTGCATACTGTCACTGATGACAAGTGGGGGAAGTTCAGATTGATGACTGAATAATTATAGACAACATTAATGAATTTGAAATTTTGCACTCTCCAAATAAATCTTTCGGATATTATGTATGGGACCAAACCTAGGTTTTGGTGTTCTATAACTGTTCTTGGTCACTTTGCAGATTTTTCTTGTAATTTTACTGGTTGCAAGAACTCATTGTTCTGAAATTTTGTTTTTGATACATCAAACCTCTTGCCAAATGCACCAATAGGGTACTTTTAGTAAAAAAGAAATGTCTTTCATTGTTACTGTTGTGAACCATACTTGTATATGCATATTTGTGCGTGATTTTATAAATAATTGAATAATAGATTAAATCAAAATTTTAATATATCTTTTTTGATATTTATACTTTTGAATATTTACATACCAATTCTAAATTATTCAAACACCACAATCAGCCAAATAATAGGGAATGACCACCTTATTACTCTTTTTGGATTGTTTTCACTTTTTTTTTTTATAAATATTTTGCAGTTATTTTGTCTTCCTACATCTTATCTTGCATTTCTCATCCCCTATTCTCTTGCCTTTTAATTATATGTTTTTTTTTATAGTTAACAAGTGAAATTTATGTGATTTTTTATGGTGTTCATTATATTGTTTGTTTGTCTATAATATTAAATCTTGAAATTAAATCTGTTTTTGTATTTCAAGTATATATTTATTATCATAAATACATTTATAATTTTTCCATTCAGTTTAAAGAATGAAGTTTTAAATTTTGAGTAATTGTGCCCGTGCAGATTAATAAATGTTACGTATTTAATTTAATACTGAAACTTTATTACAAGCTTACATGTATAACTAATTAAAATCTCAAAATAAAATCAAATAATAAAAATAACAGGAAAATATGTTCTTGTTCTAATTATAAATCAAGTCATAAACATAATAAATATTTAGAACTTATTAAACAAAATCTATACAGTTAACAAGTTATTGTTAGAAGTAATACCACATTCCAACAATAGTTTGAGTTCAAATATAATTGTAAGAGAAAAAAATGGTTAACTTTTTTTCAAATGGTAAAATCTTATAATTTACTTCCCACAGAGTTAAAATAATTTGTTTAGGGATTTTCGCTAGGCATATTTTTTTTTTACAATATTTTTAGAAATTTGTTTATAATTAATTATCACTATGAATGCAGTTACAAAAGGCTTCATACAATTTCAGCCATTTTGGAATATTCCATGGTGCATCGTACCCACCAGAAAATCCAATCCAATAATTTGCCCTAAAAAATATCTCCCTAATCTAATCTTCGAAAATACCCAAAAACAACATGAGAGCACGCAGCGTCGTCGTATCGATAGCTCCTGCCTTAACAAAAACTTGGTAGAAAAATTGAAGAAAGAAAAGAAAAAACAAACCCTCGAAGAGAAAACACAATTACTTGCATCCTCTCTTCTTCTTCTGCAGTAAAACCCTAGCAATCGATCCTCACCGTTCCCTCTCCCTTTCTAGAACCTTCCAATCGAATCCTCAGATCCGTTTGCAAGGCTGGCGGGTATTTGGGTCAAGTAATGGCGGATCCGCCAGGTATCCGCCGCGGCTTTCGATCTTCCATCATAGGGTTACCGCGTTTTGACGATTCTTTTCGCTGTTGTCAAGAGGAAGAGAACGAAGAAGAAGAAGAGTGAAGCATGCTGAGCGTGGTGCGCGTGCACCTGCCCTCGGAAATTCCCATTGTAGGCTGCGAACTCACACCCTACGTTCTCCTTCGCCGCCCCGATAAGAGCGTCTCCACCGACGATGTTCCGGAAACCGCCCCTTTAGACGGTCATTTCCTCCGCTACAAATGGTCCGTTTCTTTGTTCACTCTTTTTTCCCTTTCTGTCGTCTCTGCTTTTGAAATAGCCCTGATTGACTTTCGGTCAAACCAAGAGGAACGGTTATTAGAATCTGACAAATATTCACTGTAATTTTCTGTCGTGGTTAGTTTGCCAGGATATTATAAAAAACTGTTTTTCGTTTTTTTTTTTGGAGTTGAAAAGAAGTGTGTGAGTGTTTGTTTTATCTCTCTTATTGTTTGTTTTGTTTTGAGTTTTTTGTGATATTACGAGTTAAAGTAAGTGTGTGGTCTCACCAAGGTTTTAAAAAGTAATTTTGGGTGTAGATGTTTTTAATTTGTAAATTGTAGTTGGGACTTAGATGGATTGTTTTGACAGTGTGGGAAACTGGGGATATTGTCAAGGTTTCAAATTTTTAGATTGTGTGAAATTATGGATAAATGTAGCCATTACTGTGGTCAGGGAGCTCAAAAACCTTTATGTGTGGTCACAACCAAAAACCATGATATATTGTTGTGGATTGATTGAATGATATACTAGGTGCTAGGATTGTCCCATGTTGGATGCATTTTCATGTGTTGTGTGTAATAGAATGTTTCACAATTCTGGGTTGTGTAGATCCCAAAACCATGATGCCATGAACAGCTGAAATCCTGATTGCAGTCGATTTAAAAAGTCTTGGTGTTATGGCCATTTGATATTTCTTCATACTAATGTTTATAGTATTTGGTGTTATGGTATTTTGTGTAAGCCTAGGAAGATTTTGAGGATAAGATAGGATGAAAGCCTTGTGCCACATTGATGCAAATTAATTGAATGGTATACTAGGCGCTAGGATTGTTGCTGGATGCATTCTGTGGCGCAGGGATATAACAGTATGTGGACCTGCTCCTGTGCATCTTCTCATATCCCATAGAAGATAAATAGCTTCTCTTGTAGACCTCCCTAGCATAAATCCAAATTGATTCTTCGCAATTTCAGTCTTATCTTTTGATCTATGCAGTCACCTTTACCTTAATTTCATAGTGCAGGTGATGTGTTTAATCCCTATGTAATTTAACACAATTCTGAATATTTTTCATTCCTTATATATTAGAAGCATAGTGCTCATTCCCTATTCATCTATCATTTTAGATCTTGAAATCTAATTAAATAACTGTGAGTGATCTGTGTTGTGGTTTTAACAAGCTTTTTGCTGGTTCCTGAGAGCCTACACAACCCTTCTCCTTTAGCCCAGCTTAGGACTGTTATGAGATCATGGGTAGAGTTTTCTCTTCGTTAAAATTAGCCTTCAGAAAATTATGTTTTGTTATCTATAGATCAAATTTTCTCTCTAAGCTTTGAATTCTGGATTATGGGATAATTTACCATTTTATAGTTTTTCCTAGACGTGGAATTGAGTTCAGAGGTAGTTAACAGTGAAAGACATCACACTAAAATTTGTATTATTTCTATAGAGTTTTAGTGAATTATGTTGTTCTACTTCTATTAGTGTTGTGAATAAGAAATTTGGTAGATCATCATCATCTTACAGGTATGTGAGATACCTTGCTATCCAATTTTCATGTTTGGTGCAACAACCCAAAGTAACTAAAAAGTGTAAAGTAATAAAGGATGTGGAAGCATCTTGGATTCCTATTTCTGTGGTCTCAAAAATGTCAATGATTACATGCAGCATCACATTAGGAACCCAAGTTATTGGGGGTATCCTGTGTGCCTGTATATAGAGGTAGACAAGGTGTCATACCAACTTCCTATAAAGAAGCAAAACTGGAAGCATTCTTGTGTCCAACTTGCATATGTAACATCCAGGCTTGTTACCATGATCATCGAAAATTATATGGGGAATATGCTTTCTATTTAATTCATTATTCTGGACATAACATACTTATAAAAAGCGATACTGTGTTACTTGCTCAATTTTCATGTTATGTAGATAGTTCTTGTGTTTCATAGGCTATCATAGTTAATTTGTGTGCATTCAAATGATCAAGTGGAGAAAGATATAACTTCAGGTTTTTGAGTACTGATGATTGCATTATTTGTAACTGTCTCGTGCAGTCTGGTTTTTGCCTGTAACTTTAATTTAAAAGTGGTGATAGGTTGTGCTTGTAGCGTGTGTGAATGTACTGAGGTTCATATTCTCTATCTTGATACTCCCTCCTTTTTTCATATTTTGGTTCTGTGTTAGTTGGTATGTTCTGGATTCTTAATTTGTCACTCATGAACCATTTTTGTCAGCATATTTGTTTGCTCACGGTTATTCACTTTATTAAATATATATTTGATCTCAAGTATGCTTCCTTTATACACTTTCTATTAATCTGATTTAAATCTTTGATATTTTACAGTCTCACTCTGTCCTTTGGCCCTCACTTTTGGCAGGTATCGTGTACAGAGTGATAAAAAAGTTGCTGTCTGTAGCATACATCCATCAGAGCAAGCCACACTGCAATGCCTAGGTTGTGTTAAGGCCAAAATTCCTCTTTCCAAGAGTTACCATTGCACCACAAAGTGTTTTTCAGATGCATGGCAGCATCATCGTGTCTTACATGATCGTGCTGCAAGTGCTCTTAATGAAAATGGAAATGAGGAGGAAGAGGTATTTGGGCGCTTTAATAGTACTGGGTCTGGGGCAATCAATTCCAGCTTATCTGGTTCTGCTTCAAGTGCTAGCTTGACAAATGGGTCTGCAACACCTTTGTATCCTGCTGCTGTCACACAAAGAAGTGGTGAAACATGGTTTGAAGTTGGACGATCTAAGACTTATACCCCTACTGCTGATGATGTTGGTCATGTCCTTAAGTTTGAGTGTGTTGTAGTTGATGCAGAGACAAAACTGCCTGTGGGACCTGTTAACACTATACTAACTTCACGAGTCATTCCCGCTCCTTCACCTATTCCACGCCGGCAGATACGTGTTGATGGAATGGGGCATTTAGACGTGGATAGCAGAATGACAACTTCAGGAACTTTTACTGTTCTATCCTACAATATATTGTCTGAAGCATATGTCTCTAATGATTTATACAATTACTGCCCTTCATGGGCGCTTTCTTGGCCATATCGCCGGCAAAATTTGTTACGAGAAATTGTTGGTTACCGTGCGGACATTATTTGTCTTCAGGAGGTACATGAACATGTTCTTGCTTCTGATTTTGGTTGAAGAAACTTGTTTTATTTACTTGGCACTTTAACTATATATTTTTATGAGATTGGTTTGGTGTTTATTAACTGGAGGGGAAGTTGGAGTTGCAGTTACTATAGAAACACTTGTTGAAGGCCCGTTAAGGACAGTAGATTAAATGGAGCTGCATTGAAAACCTATAGGAAAAATTCATTAAAGAGGATTTAGAGGTCTATTGTTTGTTGTCTTATAGCCATAGAACATCATGACATCATCTAATCCATGTAGATGTTCCACGTAATGGGAAAGGGCTTGGTTATTAATTAATTTTTGGTATTTAAATTAATTATTTATTTCACTTTATTGGCGTCATCTTTCGGGTTGAATTTGCTGTTTTTTTTTTTGGAAGATGTGATAATTGAATTGAGGACACTAAGTGTGTCTACATGTTGTAAATGATTAGGACGTTCTTGTGAATTATTAAGTAACAGTAAATATTACCATAATTTCCATGCATGTGGATGTGTTGTTTTCCCCCTTTGATTTTGGGGGGAGAAGGGGGGTTTCTAGTGAAAATTTAAGTCATAGTTCTTTATTTCTCTTCTGATCTTGATATCCTCATAGCCAACTTCGAAATTTATGATTTCAATAGCTTCTGTATTTGCTAATGGACAACCTTTTTTCACTCCAGGTTCAAAGCGATCATTATGATGAATTTTTTTCTCCAGAACTGGACAAACATGGATATTATGGTCTTTACAAGAGAAAAACAAATGAGGTTGTTGCAATATTCTGGTCCTTGTCATCATAAACTTTCAAAATATTTTATATGCTAAGCTCTTTTTGTGGGTTTACAGGTATACAGTAGCAACACAAATACAATTGATGGTTGTGCAACATTTTTCCGCAGAGACAGATTTTCACATGTGAAGAAATATGAGGTTGGGAATTGATTTTGCTTATGCTTGTTCAGTAATGTTTCTATACAAATTAGAATGATGTGCGCTTGCATGCAGGTTGAATTTAACAAGGCTGCACAATCTTTGACAGAGGCTACAATTCCAACCACTCAGAAGAAAAGTGCCTTGAATCGACTGGTTAAGGTGGCTTATTTTGTGAAAAATTACATTTCACTTTTTATGTTCAGAAAGAAAAAAATAATTGTCTCGTGTAATAGTATTACTTACCAAGTGTTCCTGGTATCAGGATAATGTTGCACTAATAGTGGTTCTAGAAGCAAAAGTTAATCAACCTTTTGACAATCCTGGGAAAAGACAGCTTCTTTGTGTGGTAAGCTCTTTCATGTACAATGATATGCATTTTTTATTTGATATTTTCTTTTATTGCTTATTCAATTGGTTTATTGTTCCCCAGTTTCCTGATTGTTACCACATTTAAGAATTTTTTATCTGGTGACCATTGTGTATAGTACGTGTCCTGGATGCTCTCCCTTCCTCGTCTATTATTACTATATAAATATTAGGCAACTACCATTTTTTTTACACGTCATTTGGTTAAGCATTGGGGTGATCCACTCTTTTACTTTTCTCTCCTCTTCTGCCTTTTTCCCCCATTGAGCAAAGCAAAGTATCTTACTCTGGTAATTGTAAAAGTTTCAAATAGAATAGATGAAGTTGATGGGTAATTTTCTTGAAACCAGAATTTTGATATTCCTCTATGATAGATATGCTATTTCTCCAGTGTACCTGTCCCCTTTAGATTTATCTTGAACTACTTTTTGTGGCAATTCTACTTATAACTCCTAACTCATATTTCTTGTGAACTTTAGGCAAATACACATGTAAATGTCCCCCAAGATTTAAAGGATGTGAAACTCTGGCAGGTAAATTATTTTCTGTAGTCTGTTAAGATTGTTTTGAACATTACTCTTTATAACTTTTTTCTCCTATTTTAGGTTCACACTCTCTTAAAAGGGTTGGAGAAAATAGCTGCAAGTGCAGACATTCCAATGTTGGTTTGTGGAGACTTTAATTCAGTTCCGGGAAGGTTTGATGACTAAATTTCTTTATAATTTTGTTTTATTTTATTTTTATTTTGGAAGGATATTTTATTTATAATGGTTAATCTGAATTTTGTTGCAGTGCACCTCATGCACTTCTTGCAATGGGGAAGGTAGATCCTTCACATCCTGATTTAGCAGTTGACCCACTTAACATTTTACGTCCTCACAGCAAGTTGGTTCATCAGTTACCACTGGTATTGTATTTATTGAACTGCATATTCAAAATGGTGATCGTTTGCCTATTTTAGTTCGGTTTTTGTATCATTTCACCTATTTAATATGTTGTTGGTAACATAAATTTAGGTCAGTGCATACTCATCTTTTGCGAGAACAGTTAGCCTTGGATATGATCAGCATAAAAGGAGACTGGATGGCGTAACAAATGAACCTTTATTCACAAATGTTACTAGAGATTTTATTGGCACTCTAGATTACATATTTTACACAGGTGAGGATGGTGTTTTATCATTTTGCTTAATCTAAAGTCTATATCATAGTCACATTTTTATGAAGTGATATGACTTGTGGTTTCAGCGGATTCTTTGGTTGTGGAGTCATTATTGGAGTTACTGGATGAGGAGAGTTTGAGGAAGGACACTGCACTTCCTTCACCTGAATGGTCCTCAGATCACATAGCTCTCTTAGCTGAGTTCCGTTGCTGCAAGAATAAATCTAGGCGTTGACGCTTAAGGTAGGTACCATCCCCCTGTACCCACTCCACAAAGGTGGAGCTTGTTTGATAAATTATTGTTGAAGAAGATTAATGTCATGAACTTTCTTTTGGTGCTTGGTTCCTTTAAAACTGTAAAGGCTGTCGAATCTCCTGTTTATTAGCAGAAGAAAAAGGCGATAGGGTTGTGTTAGAGAGTGAGGGTTGAGATGAAGGATGTAATGAATGAAAAAAATGAGAGGTGGTGGAACTGGGTAGTAATTTACAATTTTGAAATGATATTTGCTATGAGTGTCCCAAAATTCCCAACAAACCGTGTAGCACCCATGTAATGCTGCCCTGTATCTGATTCTTTAGAATGCTGTTTTAACATTGGCATTGGGGAATTTCTGATATAGGCTTTGAATTTGTATGTTCCCTTGTTGAACGTGTTAAAGATGATCTCATGAACAACTTGCTTATTATTCTGCAGCAACCCCACAGAGAAATGTTAACTGACATGAACACGGAAATTCTTATGATATTAGGAGCTACTCGTGTTCCCTGAGATTATTCACAGTAGTATGCTGGGGGGACATAATATAGTGTTAAACATGGTATAAAAGAATATTAAGTACTGATTGAACAAATTTGTTGTCCTTCCCTGTCTATTTCATATCCTGCTTCAGTATCACATTTGGTTAGAATTGGGGTGTATTGTTTGCATGCTTTTCAAGGATTGTTTAATTTTATTTATTGAGGATCACTTTCAATCCTTGTAGGTCAGTTTCAGAGATACATAAAGAAAAAAAGGCTCAAAGAAGCATTTGGTTGGTAAGTTTTTTGTAAAAATGGTAGATCATGCCTGTCTTTTCCAGGTATCCCCATGTGGGGGTCATTGCAATGATCTGCTATGTATCATCATGTCACCTTTATCATAGAAAAAATTATGATTTTCTGCCTTAATGACTTGTCTCTTTCTTCATCCCATCCCCAAATCACCTAATTTTTCTTTTCCCTTTAAAAGGGAGTTTTCTCATAGATGCCTATTGGGGCTCCATATATCTTATTACTAGTTATAGTAAAGAGCTAGTCTCCCCTTCCGACCTAGTTGCCGCCTCGGAGCCCTAACATATCTGTGCTGTTAATCTTCAAAACTTAGATAATTGTTTCTATTTAGCTCTGTCCGTGAGAAAGTTGACAAATTTGGTGTGGCGTAAATGATAATGATGTAGAATAGAATTCAACCGAGCTGCTTAACATGGGATGAGATCTGAACTCTTGCAATTATTATATTGGCAAAATAGGAAGAGGGCTTACAATTTCGTGATTGTGAGAAAGGGCATGATCAGTATTCCTGTATTACTCCAAAAATCAGTGACATTTTCATTTGTCATTACAGTCCGACAAAAATGAATATTGTGTTTTTGCAGAAAGTTTTGTTGGAGAATTATCTATTCGAGTACAACTTTTGACACCGTTGATCGATAAAATTATCGAGTTCACCCTCTCAAAATTCAAACAATTTTATGGATGTGCCTACATATTACTGTAGAACCCATTCAATGCTCGAATCAGAACTTCCATTAAATGAACCCATACCTCTCGTTATTTGCTTGTAAAGTATCTTAGTCAATGAAAAGTTTTACAGTTTTTTGAAGAATCGTTTTTCAATTAAAGGAAGCACGGAGTTGAGGTGTTTTTGAAAATGCTTAATTGAAGATATCTTAAAAGACATCGATGTTGTAAAAATGTCAGTTGTTTCTTGTTTCATTTTCCGATTGAAATGAAAGTATAAGCGGTGCTTTATGGTTAACATGCATAGTTCAGCACATACCTCTGATTAAAGCTTTTACAAATATTTATGCCGTGTATATTCCAATAAGAAAATTAGAAGTTCAATGCATGTTGGCAGGTTTAATTTACTAAAGGGATGTAATTTTTATTGAATCTACTGAAACAGGTAAATTTTTAAATTTTATGAAAATGGATAAATTGTATTTGCAAGCAGTTTAAACAAATATAAAAAAAGAAACGCACTTTTAATAATTTTTTTTTTAAATAATTAGAAAGAAAGATAAGAAATAGTAGAATACGTCTTTCAAAGCACGATCGGTTTATAATAGTTTTAAAATTTATCTATTTTGATAAATTTAATAAAAATTGCACTTTTAAATTAACCATTCCTTGATGCATTGCATACGTAGGAATCTAGATAGAAACTACCTTCTACAATAATAATTAGTTCATGAAACATTCCACTGAGACTGAATTTCGTAAAGAGAGCACATAACGTACACTAAATTTCGGGAGAGTTATTATTTTTCTTTACGTCCTTACTTTCGTTTCTTCCTCTCATAATATAAAAAATAATCAATGGACCCATAGCAATATATCCCTATCATAATATATGCGAAATATATTTTGAATTACCTATCCAAAACATTTAGATTACGTTATTTGAACTATAATTTAAAATGTAATTCAAAAAATATTTTAAATTGAGTAATTTAAAATATAGTTTAAAATTAAGTAATTTAAATAATTTGAAATATAATTTCAAATTAAGTGATTCAAAATAGAATTATTTAGATTATGTAAATCCTAGATATACTCTTCAAATTGAACACTTTAGTTGCTCTAGTTTGAGGTAAAGAACATCACAGATTAGGTTTTTATTATATGAAAAATTCAAACCACAAACTGAAAATCTAGTATTTATTGGAACTAAGAACTTCAAACTACAACTAAAATCGAAACAAACACTTTTATAATCAATGGTTTAGTGAGAACTATAATAGGCTCAACAGTCCGAATCATGATTCTTTTTTTGGGTGAATTAATAAGAAAATTACGTTGACACTAAATAATAATTATGTATGTATCACCTATAATTATGTGTATTTCATTATTTTTCTATAATAATAATAATAATAAATAAATAACTAAAAATAATCATAAAGTTATTCTAACAAAACAAATTATATTACTTTATATTCATTTTTACTATCTCTCATCCAATATAAATAACTTTACTTTTTCATTTTAATTTTCTTCCTTTAATTTCCTTTTTAGTTTCTCATTTTCACATTAGAGCATCCAAGCAAAAGATTTTCTCATCTTCCATTACACCATCCAAAGAAAGCATAAAGGGAAACATTCCACTGCATTTTCAAAATGTCAAATCAATCTAATAACTCGGACATAAGGTTTCTTAATACCCCAGTAGACAAATTTGTTACAACAAATTGGTAAACTAAAAAAATACCGCATGCAGAAAGAAATGGAAAAAAAATTGCGATTAAATTTCAAATTTCAAATTTTGTATGCCCTGATTATAAAAAGGACTGTTTTGATTACCACCACTCATTAGCTATGCACTCTAAAGCATTCCAAATAGGGAAACAATTGTAGCAAGTCTTCACGGCTTCGTTTCTGCAAGCGAATAAAGGAACTATTAGAAAAACCAGTCCATCTAAATAATAAAGGAATGCTACCAACATACTCTTTTATAGCTCCGATCTTCATTTTGTAATCTTCAATAATTCTAACCAACGGTGAAGTATATATTACGAATAGTGTGTTAAAGAGTATGTTACTAGCATTCCTTTTATCATAGATATATTCAAGTAGGACTTTGCCTTGATGCCAATACATCCATTCACGTCAAGGGTTGTAATTTTGTTGGAACAGGACTTTGAGAGTGCCTCCAGACATTTGTCAGTCACACCAACTATTCCAAACAAGCTACATATCACCTTTCAACAAATCAGTAAGAGAAGTAATTTTTGTAAAACACAGAAAGTATATTAGGTGACATTATATTACGAAAGGAGCAAATCTCAACTATATAATACAAATAATAGTTAAGATTAATTAAAAATTGAAGATGATTGTATGACTAAAATGTACTCTTCTTACCTCATATGCCATGATTTAGAGCAAACTTCATTAAGATAAAGCTAGTGACCCCAATCCCTAGTCTCAATTACCTTAAAAATGTTTGGCCACTCGATAAATATGGTATGCTGAACGAGTGTCTTATGCTCAAATGCGATGAAAGATGTATACCATCATTGCATGCCACAGGATTTAAACTTAACTACTCAAAATGTCATCATAACTTGCAAAATGAATGTCGTGTACAAGTGTTGCAAGTTACATGAAAACTTGTAACTTCTCTGAGAAGTTACAAGTTCATGAGAAGAATTTATGCTCATAATAATATGACAAGAACAAAAGAACTTCACAAGTCAAGAGTGCACCAGCCAGTACTGTATATATTCAAGTGCTACAAAATTCTCAAATTAATATACCTTAGAAACTGAAGAGAGGTGCAACCCTTTGCAATGGATATGACCCCTTCATCAGTCACACGTACGCACCTATCATGCTAAATTATAAATACAAGCACTTTACTTTAATATGACAGATAGATGTTCAGATTGAAGATTCATTTACCATGTCAGATTGAGGGATTCAAGGTTCTTGCACTGAGAAATACAGGAGAGTCCTTCATCTGAAAGATTCTGCAGCCAAGATTGTATCTATTAGTAGTCTGCATTAGATAGGTTTGCAGAGATAACTGCAGAAATTTATAAATACTTTTACCTGAGCACCACAAAGATCCAAAAACTTGAGACGTGATAGAAGGCATACGTTCTTGTAAGCTTCTTCTGTGAAACTGAATAATAGTAATGACATGAATTAATGAAATTCCAGGGCAATACAACTTGAATTTAGTGTCAAGTTTTGATGACAACCTTGAGAGTGCATAGAGATTCAAACTCTGAAGAAAAAGACATTTGTGCAATAAACTGTTCAAACCGTTATCTGTTAATTTGACGCACCTAAACATCAAATTATGAGACCAGCATCAGAAGATAGGTATAATTGACCCCAGTATTCATTTGCATCATCATAATCCTCCCACCCCAAACCATCACCTTGCTGATCCATTATCTGGGAAATGATATTTATAATCTCATAGCATGCAAGATCTTACAGAATCTGTTATAATTTAATGGCGATATACCTCGTCAGATTTATTGACTCTAGTTTTGGATAATTGTCAGCAACAAGTTGTACACCTTGGTCTGCAATATTCTGCAATTATCATAGAAAGTGCTTTGTTCAGACATCAGAGGATACAAGTACCAACTCTCAATAGACAATTTCCAATTTATCATAAACACAGAGTTGCACTAAGGCACTAAATACCATCTCTTATCTAGATAAAACAGAGAGTAAGGGTTTGTTCGGAAAAACCTTTTCATAAACACTAACAAAAGAAAAGTAAGAAGAAAAATGAAATAATATTCTTCAAAGGTTATAATTAGTTTATGCATCTTATATTAACTTCTAAAAAAATTTATTTTTAACCCATGCATAAGCTAATTTTATCTTTTAAGGAATACTATTTCAATTTTTTATTTTCTAATCATATCTTTTGGAAATTTTTATCCAGATAGACTCTAAAAGCACATTTAGTAATACTGTTAGTGGACATTGATAGTTGTACTTTACTCACAATAAGAGTTAGCTACCAAGTTATAGCCTACAGGCACTTTTTTAGAGGGCTGTATGCAAGTTATACATAATCCATTCTTTTTTTCTTTTCTCTATATTGAAGTGCATACACGGAGAAAGCATATATATTAACTACGCAGAGTATGTAGAAAAATTGACCCAACTTAGAACAGAATAATGGCCACGGAGTATATTACAAGTGCATAAGACCATAAAAAGATAAGTTGGATAATTGTTACACAAAAGTTTATCATGAAACATCTATCTTACCACTTTGGTTTACTATAATTTGCCTTGCCCTTTTTATACATTCTGTTGTTGACTGCATTGATAAATTTATTGAAGTTTTATAATATGTATCAAGTGTTCTCTTTCTATGCGCAATAGTGTCACCACTTTTATGCAGTTCAATGTTACTGTTATACGGATTTAAGGTTTTTATTCAAAATAACGGAAATATATCAAGTTATTAAATATATAAGTAATTTATTTAAATTTAGTTACTCTGTGGTGCAACTTATTTTAATTTCCTTTTCATAAATATTATTTTGATTTGTACTCGGATTTATGATGAAATTTAGTTTGGACTGTACTTCAAAATCAATTTTATTGAATTTATATTTTAAAAAATTCTTTCTTAAATAATCTAATTTAAAATTTTAAAAACAATCATCCACGAGTATCAAGGACTCCCCCAATATCAAATAATTCACGGCAATTTTTACGCAGGTATCGGGTTGGTAACAGGACCTATTTTTTAGACGATAATAGGTCTTTAAATATTCATTCATATTTACCCATATTTAATTTTTAATACTGGGGTACTTTGGTAATTATATAAATTATCAAATTACCATATATTTTTTTATTCTATCACGTGAATCAAATCACTACAAATATTTCCACTCAGTTCTCTTCTCTTTCCACTTTTTCCTGATATCCAAACAGGCTTACTTTTCATTCAATTTCTCTTCATTTCTTTTCTTTTTCACTTCCTAATCCAAAAAAAAGGCAATTTGACTTGGTTGGAAAGCACTAAATCAAGTTCTAAAGCTAGAGTTAAAAGGAAGGAAAGCATCAATTAAATGTACATACAGGCAATACACTAAATAATAACACTGAATAACTAATTACAAAATCAAGGCACCATGTACCTTACATCCACTTATGTTCAAGTCAACTATATGTTTGCAGTTCTTCACTAAATATTGCAGTCCTCTATCTGTTACCCTGCAATTCGTATTTCAGTACTAAGGGTAAGGATTAGCTTTTGAAGGCAAATAAAGATTATCAACTGCAAACATAAACATCAAACAGTAAGAAAAGTTTAAAGCACCTAACATTCCAGTAGATCGAAAAGCTTTTGAGCCGGGGGCAACAACTGGTTATTGCTTCAATTCCTGTATCCGATATTTTTTGGCAGCAATTCAGATTTAAAGACTCCAAGCTTTGAAGGGAATTCAAACACTAGAAATGCTTCAAAAATACTTGGTTAGAATCGCAGAAAGCATATATTCTTTATCAATAAATGTCTAATTAGCAAAGATAATATTCCAGCTTCTGCCAAAGTACAAACAATATGCAATCAGCTATTGGTAGCCAATTCACAATCCAGGACACTGGTTCCAGTTATATCTTAATGTTTTCTTTCTTAGATACAATAAATTCTTATTTCTTCAATCCATGATCTGCGTTCCCATTACTAGAATATAGCTGTAAGTTTATGCTATCTTCTTTCTGTTTATTGTTCAACAATTCACAACGACACGAGTTACATTTGGGACGTGTAGTGATATCTCAACTCAACGTGATATAATAACCAAAATTTTAAAAGAAAAATAAATACTAAAACTAACTAAACCATATCAGTTTCATCATTCATGCTCATGGATCAAATTTTAATTTTATCAAGCTGGATGCAAAATTGAATTTTCCACATCCTAAGATATTAGCAACTGTTCGAAGCAAAATTCTGTATTGCGAAGTTAGAAAATATAAGCATACAGGCATATTTTGCAAATTGATTGGTGGACACTCTGCACTCTAGACACTTTTCGCTTCCTATCATATAAAATCACCAAACATACCCACACTTTTCTCTCTTTCTCTCTTAGTTGAGGTTTCACACTAATCAGGTTTGTTGCACACAACAGAGTAACAAATTTATATGACAATATTTCAGTTAAACCAGCAAGATACTTCCATCCTTAACTTACAAACGTAGAACTTATACAAAAAAGTATAAAATAGTGAAAAAAAAAAAAAAATCATATTACCTTATCCTTAAGAAGAAAGAAACCCGTGTCTTCAACATCTCTCGCAAACTCAAGGTTAATGTGCTTCACATTGCGATATCTTGGCTACAAGAACGCATCAAATTCCCCCCCAAAATAACCACAAAATGTTAAACAAAAGCCATAAAATAACAAAAAAAATTTTAAAACTGTAAAGCCCTCCATTTTTATTTTCTTTTGGTGAATCAGTATCCCTAAAATTCATATCAAGAACTTACATCACCTAACACACGTTTTTTCATACATACGGATCAAGGATCAACATGTTTAATAGAAAAGGTTACTTTCAGACAATCAAGACACCTTAACAAATTCTTGGACTCACTTGATACCCATTATTTTGGCCTTCCTCCTCTCGTTTACTTACAATTACAAAAGTTTAATTTTTCCAGTGACCAGATTACCCTCAAAGCATGTTATCAAGCAGGTATTTCGGTATCAAAAAATATCCCTTTTCTTTATTATTATTATACAGTTAACACACTACACCATTTAGGTAATTGAACAAGAAAACAATAAAATTCGTCAAACCAAATCAAACATAAGTTAAATAAATCCCAAAAAAAAAAAAAAAAAAAAACAAAAAAAAAAAAAAAAAAAAAAAAA
>Ga0209700_106315_pt1 | contig 18545 bp, 7 predicted proteins | sample SiratroredBW_FD_187528 | JGI IMG/M metagenome (GOLD analysis project Ga0209700, IMG submission 187528) | Root nodule microbial communities of legume samples collected from California, USA - Siratro red BW (SPAdes) (version 2) | ecosystem: Host-associated > Plants > Roots > Nodule | place: USA...
TCCTTTTTGTTTTTCTTTCTCCATGTTCTTTCGCATTGCTAGTTGACCTAATCTGTCTCAATTTTCTCATTTTCATATCTCGTGATTTACTAACCCTTTTCCGGTGATTTATATGTCTAAATTGCGATTCAGAGTCTCATCTTTCTTCTCGTTTTGGTTTCATTGCAATCGGAGCACTATAGGTTGAGATACGATATCACGTTAATTCTTCGTCTTTTTGGCTGAAATTGTGTGTGGATTCACATCAGCCAACCTTCAGGAGAGAGAGCTCCTAGCTTCTAAGAGAAGAAACTCAATATGAAACTTGAGGTAATGTGCTAAAAGTTTGGCAGCATTCTATTACTCAAATCAAGTCTACATTAGAGGTTCCTAAACCTCTTATTTATAGAGGAAAGGATGAGCTACTTAGCTTCCCATGCAAGATATGAGAGAAGTTAGGTCTAGAAACCCTAGCTTATAAGACAAGCTTCTAACCCTAGCTTATAAGACAAGCTTCTAAGCCTAGCTTATAAGACAAGCTTCTAACCCTAGCTTCTATGACAAGCTTTCCAAACCTAGCTTGCACTCCAAGGCTCTCACAAGGTGGTGACAAGTGGCACAAAGAGAGAGCTCCTTGTGCTACTTGGACTCCTTGATCAAGCCCAACATTATTTATGGACCTCAAGGCCCAAACTTACACTACATGGTGCAAAAATAAAAGGCCCAAATTTATTCTACTTGGCCTAAATACAAGGCCCAAATTATTCTAAGTTATTTTAAACAATTTATATAAATTAGAGGACTTCTCCTTAATACTCTATTTTCTCCAAAGGGATTTCTTCATGTTTGTATTTGGGCCCGAGCAGCTGATTAAAAGCCCAAATAGGATGAGATGGGCCCAATCTTCTGGAAAGTTCTTAATTCTCCCTCTGGCTCTTTGTCTTCTTTATTCTTTGATTAATGTCGCTGGGGCGTACTCTATCATCCCCTCTCTCTTGAAAGGGATTTGTCCTCAGATCTTACAATGTGTCACGGACAAAAGCTTTATTATTGTTGATTTATTCACGATTTCCTCTAGGATCAAACACCATCCTATAAAAACATGAAAATAGTAAAATAGATGGCATTTTCTCATAACATTTAAAAATGAAAATGAAAAGAACATGTCTTCCTAGGTTAATGTACCCTTTACTTGATGTTAAACTTGGATAGATGATCTGAAGGATACTTTTATTTTTAATTTTTGAATATTTTTCTACCCTATGAGTTTGCCTAATATTTTGATCTTCTTGTTTAATTTCAAGCAACTCACAAGATTTTTGTATGAGTGAGGTTTTTGTGCCAATGTCTAGCTCAGCCCCAGACAAAGATTGTTCTACAAATATTTCGTCACTAGATTTTTCTGTGTAAGAGGAGTTTGTGTCAATGTCTTTAGACAATGGTTTATCTTCAATTAACTCTTCACAATATTTTTCTATGGAAGAGGAGTCAACATCTAGTTCAGCTCCAGACAAGGGTTCACTCAAGTTCTCACAAGATAGTTCTAAGGAAGAGGATTTTATATCAATGTCTGGTTCAACTCTAGACAAAGATTTGTCTTGTCTTTCTTGTTCTTTCCTCTCTCATCTTTCTTTCCGCTCTTTTTCTTTTCTCTCTTTTTCCTTGTGAATCATTCTATTTAATTTTTCTTTTATAAGCTCTATCCCTTTAAGTTCATGACCTAAGTGAGCTAAATGTTTTTCTAATCTGTTTATTCTTTCTATCTTCTTCTCCTCTTCTCTCTTTTCCAAATATGAAGGCGGAACAAATTTTCTTCTCATACATGCCTTCAACTTTTTCCAATTCAATATTTTATATTTCCTCTCAATTGAGACATCATATTGCCTTTGTTTCCACCAAGATATGGCATATTCTTGAAAACTTGAAGTAGCCGTGGATAATCTTCTAAATTCTTCTACTTGGTGAAATTCAAAAAGTTTTTCGACCTTCATTTCCCATCCTATATATTCCTCAACATTATTATATCCATAGAATATAGGGAGGTTTATCTTAAGCTCTATAGAATGGAAATGACTTCTAGGCTTAATCCCTTTATGATAATCTCTAACACTCTCATGCACATGAAAATGACCACTCATTTTTTTTTCGTCTATAAAGATTTTTACAAATACTTTGAAAATAAAATTTTCGAAACAATGAGTGATAAAATGTTTTCACAAAATATTTTTAAGTTTTGGGTGAAATTCCCTACAAAGAAATATTAATGCAAGACTTCCAAGTAGACTCCCAAGAAAGAGAGGTGCATCACTTGGACAACTTAAGTACCAAGTCTTTCCTAGCCAGAGGTTTCCTCAGTCGTCTTCCAAAACATCTCTGAATAGAAAACTTCAGAACATTTTTCCCTGATTGTGCACGTGAAATCCTAAAGACCAAAGGAAGGTCAATCTAACGAAAGTGACAGAAATAAATCCTAATTGCCATAGAGATCTAATAAAGAAAATAATAGAAGAAAGTTGCAAGAATGTAAAATAAAAAAAACAAATAACTAGATGAATTTCCTAAATGAAAGTGGAAGTGACATTTAGAGCCCCTTGACACACTTCCATGTCTACACGCTTAGACTATTCCACTAGTGAAAAAGAGTTTTGCAAATTACAACTCAATTGAATACAATGAAAATGTTGCTGAAAATCAAAATTCCTAAACTATGCACTCCTTGTGTTTGTAAATTTGCCTCACTAGTGTATAACTCCTTTGGTGTACTTTGTTCAAGAAAACATTTCTACAGCATTACCGCATTTCTCATTGTGAATCATTGTCCAATAGTGCTAGGAAGTTCAGCTCTTGATGTATTGGCCTCAACTCAACTCAAGTGCTTCACCAAAACACTAATTCACCATGAGGTCACAAAATACAAAACAATAAAAGCTAATTTGAATAGCACAACTCAAAGGATTATAAAATGACAAACTCAAAGGAATGTAATTAGAAATGACAATCAAGAAATTAAGGCTTAGAATGGAAGTTTAGCACTCAAAGAGATGATCTAAGAATGACTCTAGAGTAGATTAACAAAACAACAAACAAAAACTAGAAATTTTAGTTCTGACAGTAGCTCTTGCGTGATTTATGATTTTCTCTACAGTTCTCCTTTTGTCTTGAAATTTTGACCACAATTCCACAACAACACAAGGATCATCCACACAAAATTTCAGAAATTTAGGACCAGTACTGCCTTCACAACCTCAAGGCCGAAACTTACACTATATGGCCTAAAAATACAAGGCCCAAATTTATCCTACTTGGCCCAAACAAAAGGCCCAAATTGTTCTAAACTATTTTAAACAATTTATACAAATTAGAGGACTTCTCCTTAATACTCTATTTTCTCCAAAGGAATTTCTTCATGTTTGTATTTGTGCCCGAGCAGCTGATTAAAAGCCCAAATAAGATGAGATGGGTCCAATCTTCTGGAAAGCTCTTAATTCTCCCTCTGCTTTTTGTCCTCTTTATTCTTTGATTAATGTCAGTGGGGCGTACTCCATCAGTCGCAATGGCAGTCAGGATAACTACTAGAGTCGTAGTGTCAATCGAAATTCGCAAATCTGTAGTGCAGGTCCGGATATTGTTAGAGTCGCACTGGCGGCTAAAATCCATAGAGCCCCAGTGGCTGTCAGGATAACTACTAGAGCCGCAGTGGCGACTAAAATCCGCAAAGTCGAAGTGACAACCAAGATAACCATTAGAATTGCAATAACAATTAACAACCATTTTTTTGGTAGCTAAAAATTGATTTCTAAATAGCTTTTTTTCTTGTAGTGTAACCTTTAGGAGGTTGGGGATCTAGAATTTCCACATTGATGGGGGCCTCTGAGGGAATTGAAGGTGCCCCAACCTCTAAGGTTTCCACCTTGGCGCGCAGGCAATCTTACTTTGCTTAGAAGGATTATAGAAGTCCACGATATGGTCATCTAGAGGATGAGCACTAACCATAGAGTGGATGGCCTTCTAAGCAAACCCTTTGCCTATGATATTTGCAAAGTCAGTTTAAACCAAATCAGATAATGAATTAAAAACGAATACAAGTTGAAACTGACGCTACTAAGCTCACCCTTGAACATGGAGATCGGGTTCTCGACAAGGGTTATAGTCATGAGTGCTTTGCTACTAATCAGCCGAGGTAGACTCTTGATTATGTCTCATATCTCCTCGACTGAAAGCAAATACTTGATCCTTGACTTGAACTTAATAGGTATTTGCTAGTACAAGGAGAACCTCAGAACGAAGTTATCATAGAAAAGAAAGTGCTTTAGAGGATCACTTTTCTTACATATTACTTTGGAAAAATAATCTTTGAATTTCTTGAAAAAAGATGAGTATAGGGTGAACAATTGCCTATACTGGGCCACGCTAAACGAGATCCAAGTGATCTCGCCTTCGTGTTTTAGTTAATAGAAATACATAAATTTAGAGTAGGCTTTGTGTAGAGAAAGTTACAAAGAATTTGAAACGACTTCAAGAAGGCCCAACTATTCGGTAAAAGTTGGCTTGGAGCCACGTTCATCACCATCAACATTTAAGCTTCAAAATCCGTCAAAGAAAAAAGGGTGTCAAAATCTTTGAAAAAATATTCATATGCATAAGTGAAGTCCTTAAAATTGAGAAGATACTTCCTATACACTCGCTGCAATCTCTTACGAGTGAAGTCGGCTCCAACTCCTCTCGAAAAGATTCATACTCGGGTCCTAATAAAAGAAATAATGATAATAATATTAATATTAATATTAATATTAATATTAATATTAATATACATGTTATTAACATTAAGTATAATTAATAATGCTTAAAATATTATTAGATTTAACAATATTGTTGAAAAGTGCTTTTAGTGTGGTGAGAATACACTGTGGTGTTCATATAATGTTGATATAATGTGACTCTCCCAAATTATCATCATCTTAATAATATCACGTCAATCTAATCGGAGACTCTAAATTGGGTCATTTCTTAATTATTGGGATAAAAATGGTACTAAAGCTTTTATGATTCTTTTAATTAATTTGACTCCAAAATATTGGCTGTGAATTTGTTTAAAAACTTTTACTGTCTACTAATAGTGATGGAGCTATTCTCTCCTTTTACTAGTATGTGTGATTGTGTGGTCTCAGCGCCCACAAACATCGTCTCCACCAATCTAAACTCAGTGGCTTTGACCTCTCTCCACTCCAACCTATTCCATAGATCGCTGTCTCACCACTAGTACAAACACCTGACACAATCCTGTTCCCTTCATTGTACTCCTCTGCACTTCACTCCAAACTCCCTCCCATCCTTTTCTTCTTCCCTCTACTCTCCAATTTTCCATTTCCATTTTAATTCTTTATTCATTCTTCTTTTCCTTTTTTCTCAATTCTCTCCTTCACTCCTTTATTGTGAAATCAACATATGTCTCTCAGGAATCATCCCAATTATTGTGTGTCAACTCCATAAAATTCTGGGGTTGAAATTCTCTGCACATTTTTTGCCGTTTCCTATCTGGGATTTGCTTCTTTTCTTGTGAGTATGTGTGTGTCGGTGATGATTCCTTGTTCTCTTAGATCTGCAGTGTGCACCTAAGCTGAGGGATTTGGAATTTTCCTTGGGTTTTGGAGAGAAGGTTTTTTATTTTTCTTAAAACTTTTCCAGATTCCTTATGTCGTGGCTATGTTCGAAGGGTAACAGATTCCTTGCAAATGCTTCTAGATTACAAGCTTCTTAGAAGCTCCACTTGTCCACGACTCTTTCCTTGGTTATCTATCTCTTTGAGCTTTCTTCGATGAGAGATTGTGTAATAACTGTCTGTATCTGTTAGTGTTTATGACCCTTTAACTGTAGATATGTTTTTGGCAAGGTAGCTGTGAGTGCTGCTGCTACTACTACTTAAACTAGAAGAATGAACAGTGGAATTGCAGTTCTTTCTCCACCTTCTTACCTCCAAAGTTCCAATTGGTTGTTACAAGAAAGCTTGGGGACCAGGTGGACTCCACAGGAGAACAAGCTATTTGAGAGTGCATTAGCTGTGTATGACAAGGACACTCCAGACCGTTGGCTGAAGGTGGCAGCCTTGATTCCAGGTAAAACTGTTAATGATGTGATCAAACAGTATAGGGAACTGGAAGAAGATGTGAGTGTCATTGAATCTGGGTTTATCCCAGTTCCAGTGTACACTGCTGATTCCTCCACATTGGAGTGGGTCAACAATCAAGGCTTTGATGGGTTCAAGCAGTTCTATGGTGTTACTGGCAAAAGGGGTACTTTTACTAGACCATCTGAACAGGAGAGGAAGAAAGGAGTGCCATGGACTAAAGAGGAGCACAGGTAACTCCACAACGTAAGCCTATTTACATAATCATTAAATTCATTTTTATTTAATAGTGGATGAAGAAGCCTGTTTGATATGGGTATTAAATTTAAGATTTTTTTCTATTAATTTTTTGTTTTAGGTAATTCATCCGTGCATTTATTGATTGAAAGTTCTGGCTACTGTATATATAATGATTTATAAGACAAATGCTTCACTTAATATGATATGCATCTTTGCCTCTGATTTCAGAGCTTTTGTACTTGAATCATTAAGAAAACTAAAACATATTATGAATTTAACTTCAGGTATGTTTACAGTGTAAATCAATCAGAAATAATCTCAAATGTGATACTTTAAGGTAACTATTAACTAAAAAAAAAGTAAACTCGAATACCCTATATGAAAATTTGTATTGGATGACAGTGTAACGAAAATATTAACTAAAAAAAAAGTAAACTCGAATACCCTATATGAAAATTTGTATTGGATGACAGTGTAACGAAAAATTCTTAAAATAATAAAAATTTTAACTGTGAAATCCTTGCTGAACTGAATTTAATATTATCTTGAGCTTTAGATATGTACAAGAGCTATGTTTAATGTTGGCTTACTTGCTTAATGGACCATCACAGGCAATTTCTGATGGGTCTGAAGAAGTATGGTAAAGGAGACTGGAGAAACATCTCACGCAATTTTGTGACCACAAGGACACCAACTCAGGTTGCAAGTCATGCCCAGAAGTATTTCATCAGGCAGCTAATTGGGGGAAAGGATAAGAAGAGATCAAGTATCCATGACATAACAATGGTCAATCTCCCAGAAACAAAATCTCCTTCACCAGAGAGTAATAACCCCTCACCAAAAAATCACTTCGTAAAAGATGTGAATCCACCCGAGAATGAGAAACACTGTAGCATAGTTAAACAGGAATATGAATTGCAATTGCCATGTGAGAGTGTGCCTGTGCTTTTCAATTCAGCCAATGCAAACATGTTAATGACACCCCTGTGTTGGGATTCCTCACATGGATCTAAACCACTCCAGAAGCAATATTTGTTCAGTGGTTCTCTCCAAGGATGCCAATTTGGACCGTATGACACTAATATGTAAACGCAGTTCATGCATAATCACTGAACTATAAAACTACAGGGTTATCATTGAGGTTGGAGTGTTCTTTTAGATTTTTAAGGGTGGTTTTATGTAAATATGATGAGGAGGATTCCCAAGCTTCCTTTTACTTAATCTTTGAAAGAGTGTTCATATTGTATCCGGATGTTAAAGTTCTGGGATTAACGATAATATCAAAGTTTGGCAGTGATATGCATCATTTACCTAGTCAGGAAGGAATTATCGACTAGAGGATTTATCTTGAGTTTGTGGCTATTTATGCACTTTTTCTGAGCTGGCTGGTGCTTCAAATAAACAATGACCTTTGCGGTGTTTTATTAGATGACTGGGATATTGATTCAAAGTATCCACTTTTCCTTTTTTTAATGCAAATATCTTTTTATTTTTTTTCAATTTAATTTATTTTTGTTTTTTCTAATGGCTCAAATTTAAATCTTATTGAACATTGTAGTTTTTTTTTGCTAACAAATGCAAGACGTTAAAATAATACTTATGATTACTTTAATATTGTTTTACTACTAAATGTTACCTTCTTTATTTTTTCAGTATTTCTTTACATTGAGTTTCAATTTGGTATTTAATATTTTAAAAATATTCATTTTAATGTTTTCAACTAAAACGTTAAATATGTAAATAGATTTGATTGACATGTATTTTAACATAATTTTAAAAGCTTAAATTTACTGCTTAATATTTTTAAAACTGCTTATCGTAGTACTATATTTTCTTTTAATATTCATTTTATTCCTTTTAAATTAAAATATTAAATAGATTAAGAAATATTTAGCATAATGCATTAAACTAAGGCTTTTAAATTTAATCTAACAAACACAAAAAACAAAAGCCTTAAATTACTAAAACCAATCATTATTATAATTATTATATATGATTTTATTATAATTTTAACTTTTAATATTAATATTAATTGTATTTTATTTTTATAATTATCTTTTTTTATTTATTATATTATAATTTTATTGAATTTATTTATTATTTAACATAAAAAATATGTTAACAAAATATTTAATTTATTTTACTTTATTAATTATTTTTATGTTATTATTTATTATAAATATAGTTATTGTGTATATTTTAAAATTATTTATTATTTCAAATTAAAGAATAAATGTTTTTTATACTTTATTTAATTATAATCTATTGAACTAATTTATTATATATGATACACTTAAATTTTCTTTACATATTTGCAGAAAAAGTTTGAAAGAAGATTTTTTATTTTATTTTTCGTAATTGTAACTTTCTTTGAAAAAATTCGTTGTAGTAAATATAGATTATTATTTGTATTAGGGTAAAAATATTTTAACGGTAATGTGATAAGTATTTGTTTTGATTGGTTGGAAAATAAAAATGTCTTTCAAGTATAAAATGAAATGCAATTTGGATCCTAGGCTAAAATTAAATTTAAGCAAAATGAAAAGGGTCATTTTTTATTTATTTCAAAATGATTGAACATTTGATTTGATTTATTTATCTAAGGTACATTTGATAGAAGGAAAATTTTTATTCCTTGAGAATTAGGTTGAGAAAAGACCATTCCGGCATTTGGTTTAGCTTTAACAACTAACATTTTAATGGTTTTAATAGAAATTTCCCACACAAACACTTTTAAGGGAAGGGGTGGGAATCTATTTTTTCACAATCTACCACAAACTTAATTTTCTTTTGATCTACATATATTTATATTCATACTTTATTAGTAATTATTTTAAAATAAAAAAAAACTTATAAAGATGTATAAAATATGCGTATTCAACATTTATATATTTTTAATCACATTTTAGAATTAATAAATAGACTATTTAAATATTAAAAGTAACTTTCAAATAATTAATTATTATTATTTTTATAAAACCATTATTAATAATATTATCTTTTCATTAAATATAGAGCTACATAGTATTTCTTTTATACTAATTAAACTAAAAATTATTAAAAAAAAAATACTATATTACTTGCAATACCCTAGAAAATAGCTATGAATAAAAATTAACCTAGAATTTAGTTTTAGAGATAAATAAGATAACATTATTTTTTTAACAGAAAAGTTGTTTAAGTAAACAAAAGTTAGTAATTTACTTTTTATTTTTATGACAACCACTAACTCTCTCTACCTAAGAAGATATTCTTTCTCTAAGATATTCTATCTCTCTAAGAAGATATTATGTTTTATTCTAATAAAAACCACCAATTATCTCTAAAAGATATTCTGTTTATAAAAAAACTATCAAATCTCCCTCTCTTTCTTTAAGAAGAAGATATACAGTTTCATTCTTATGAAAACCACCATCTCTCTAAGACAATTTCTCTTTAAAGTTTTCTACCTTCTCTCTAGATTTGTGATCTCATATGTTATCAGATTGACAATCAAAGGACATCCCTAGATTCCTAGCATTGAGTAGATCAAGAGTGTCCGATCAAATTCTTGAACAAAGTTAGGTTGCCCGTGACTTTAGGATTTTTTGAGTATCTCACTCTATAGAGGTAAGGGAAGCTAGTTTGATTATTTTTCATAAATATTGTAATTATTTGTTTATTAATGAATTGGATGAATGTTTATGAATTGGATGAATTGAGATTATTAGGATGTGCATTGTTTGGGGATTCTAAGGAGGTATCCTGACTCTACTGGTACATTTGATTCACATGGATGAAGATTACTAGTTGGTGAAGAGTCGAATGAGGTTCATAGGGTCTCGTCCGAGGTTTGAAATATGAGCCCGATCAGAATAGGCTGTTTCGAGGTTTGAAATATGAGCCCGATCGAAACAGTTGAGTGGTATATGACAGGTGCACACCTCTGAGTCTAACTCAATGTAGAAGTGTCTTCCGAAAGTAGAAAGTCTAGTGTCTTTGTTTGTGAGTCAGTGTATGCATGATGTGAGATGAATTTTGAAAGATTGAATTGTTGTTGTTTTGTTGAGATAGAAATCCAATTTATGAAAATATATATATTTTTTTAAAGTCTCTAGCTTACCCTTATTTTTGTGTGGTGTTTGTTTTGTTTTTAAATCTGCGACGATCGTGTATTACACGGGAGCAGAGGATTTGACAGGTGGTGAGTCCCAAGTGAATTGTTAGATAAGCTTTATTTTATTTTATTTTATTTTATTTGTAATTTTACAAAGATGATTTTATTAAATCTTATTTGGAGAAGTATATTTTGAAATACATGATGAATATATGGATTTGTATATTCAAGTTTATTATATAATTTTTATGCAATAAAGTTTCTATTATATGAAAATTATGGGATGTTACATTACTTATCATTTAGTATGATATAGTAAACGAATTTATTTTAGTAAAAGATAACAAATTACATTCAGAAAAAAAAAATGTGAGTATTCGAGTAATATCGTTCACCTATCAAGTATATTTTAGTTATTTTAGGAGTCATAATTCTATGATTCTTATTATCATAAATCATAATTTCTGGAAAATTTTCTTCTATACCAAATTACCGTTAAATCTTACACAAATACTAAATGTATAGTTTAGGGTACAAAAATTTAATTTGTTAATTAATGAATGACACAATATATTTTCACAACATTAAACTTTTTCACCAATCAAACTAGTTAAACAAGAAGGGATATACCTTAATATTCTAAATGAACAAATTCTTTATGAATAACAAAAAAAAAATATCAGAAATTAAAACATTACGTAACTTTGACTTTTTCTTTAGAGCTACGGTCATGATTTAATAAATTTTACTGACTTTTAATTAATAATAAAAATATATGTTGTGAATATTTCTCAAATCTTAACCCTAAGTTCTAATAATAAATTTTAGTTCTATTTTGTATCTATACGTAAGAATATAAGTTGGCTAAATGATAGGTTGATACTGTTTTTTCCCTTACCCTCATTTGACATCGTGACTTGCTAAGGGAACACTGAGTTAGCATTGGCATAAATGGTTCTCACTCATTTATCTTATGTCGTCGTACTTTGTCGTCTTGCGAGAGTGAAGATGTCATTTTGGAAGACGAAATGAGCGTTAAAAAATGAGAGGGAAGATATCATTACATTGCATTCACGAAGATGTCTTTAAGGAGAAAGAATAAAGAAGAGAAAGAGCTTACAGTTTTAGCTTCTTTCATTTAGGGCTCTTACGGAGTGAGCTGGTGTTTGTTTGCCATTGGAGTTCTTTGCTATTTTCGGTAGTCGGAGGAGGAAGAGCTAGCTTTTGGCTATTGTCGAAGGTACACTGTTTGTCGTGTGTTATACAAGCATTAGTGTTTTCAAAAGCACATATCATGCGAAGTGTATTTTCTACTCTTGAGATGAAACATGAACTAATTACATTGTTGGTTCCATATCTGGTACATGTTTGTATGCCCAAGTCATCCTCTCTAAACCACTTAGGCAAGCAGAAAAAAAAACAAAAAAAAAAACTCTTCTTGGTGGGTTTATGTTGTTGGTTTTTACATCTGCTACATGTATGCAAAAGTCCTCGTACTTAACCATTTAGGTCAGTGAAAAAAATCATTACTTGGTGCGTTTTAGATTGTTGGTTTTCATCTGTGCTAATGTATGTATGCAAATATGCTCTTCCTGACAAAAAAAAAAAATGACTTCTTGGTGGGTTTCAAGTTCATGGTTTTCATCTCTGCTTCATGTATGGATGTCACTGTTCTCCTCCTCACTGAACCACTTAGGTCAGCATAAAAATCACTTCTTTCTGGGTTTTAGGTTGTTGGGTTCCATCTTTGCTACATGTATGTATGTCAATGTCCTCCTCCTCACTGAACCACTTAGGTCAGCATAATAATCACTTCTTGGTGGGTTTCATACATTGTTGGGTTCCATCTCTACTATATGTATGTATGTTAATGTCCTCGTCCTCCTTAATGAACCACTTAGGTCAGTATAAAAATCACTTCTTGGTGGGTTTCACACCTTGTTGGATTCCTCTCTAAGACATGTATTTATGCCAATGTCCTCCTTACTGAACCACTTAGGTCAGTGAGTAAACCACTTCTTGGTTGATTTTAGATTGTTGGTTTTCATATTTGTTAGATGCCTGCCAATGTCCTCCTCAGTGAACCACTTAGGTCAACAGAGTAAACCACTCAATGTTGGATTTTAGATTGTTGGTTTTCATATTGGCAACATGTATATATGCCAAAGTCCTTATTGTAGAACCACTTAGGTGAACACAGAAACCTCTTCTTAGTATGTTTTAGGTTGGTGATTTTATATATGCTACATGTATGTATGCTAAAGTCCTCCTAAATGAACCACTTAGGTTAAGACATAAAACCTCCTCTTGTTGGGTTTCATACCTTGCTGGTTTCCATGTGTGAGACAAGTATACGAAAGTTGTCCTCCTTCAACCACTTAGGACAACATAGAAAAACCTCCTCTTGATAGGTTTCACACCTTGCTAGTTTCATCTCTGCTGCATGTATGTATGCCAACGTCCTATGATCCACTCAGGTCAACACATAAAACATCCTCTAGTGGGTTCCACACCTTGTTGGTTTCTATCTCTGAGACATGTATGCAAGAGTCCTACTCCTTGAACCACTTAGGTCATCACATAAAACCTCTTATAGTTTGGTTTCACACCTTGGTGGTTTACATCTTTGATACATGTATGCATGCGAAAGTCCTGCTCCTTGAACCACTTAGGTCATTAAAAAAATCTCTTTCTGGGTTGGTTTCACACCTTGTTGGTTTCTATCTCTGATACATGTATGCAAAATTCCTACTCCCTGAAGCACTTAGGTCATCATAGAAAACCTCTTTTGGGTTAGTTTCACATCTTACTAGTTTCCATCTCTGATACTTGTATATGAAAGTCCTGCTCCCTGAACCACTTAGGTCAGCATAGAAAACCTCTTTTGGGTGGGTTTCACACCTTTTTGGTTTCTATCTCTTCTACCTACTTGTATGCCAAAGTCCTCCTCACTAAAGCACTTAGATGTATGTGAAAGTCCTGCTCACAAGAACCTTCAAGACCCGATTGCAAGTATTTTGTTTTCTTGATTCTACTGTACACATGTGACTAATGGGATTATTTTCTTTGGGAGCAGTTTCTTTCGTATAACGATATGGCTGCAAAAGTATCTGTCAGAGTTGAGGATGGACAATCAAAGGTAAGTCATTTGTTAAATTAGATTTGGTATTTAAATGTGTAGTTCCTAAAAACATAGTCAGTTGTTTGTTGTTTTCTATTTGCAGCTTAGAATGAGGTATAAAGTCCAAACTGATGTCTTTGTCCAAATTAATCATCAAATGTCTCCATTGTAAAGGACGAAGTTGGAGAGCACTCCTTTCAAGTGGTTGTTACGTTTGGAAGACCAACTTCATATTTCCGTTGTTGTTGTTAGGGAATTGATTAGTAGGTGGTCTAGTTTGGACCAAAGTTTTGGAGTTAGAGAATATTTAGTCCCATTTTATGATTTGGATGTATGTAGGGGAGGAGGTTAACCTTGAAGACGGTGTTCCAGGTTTAGTTAACCAATTGTTTGAGGACAATGACATTAGTGTAAGTATAATTGTAGCCAAACTTAATGACAATACACTAAATAGAGAAGAAAATGTTGATGACTATTATAGACTGTACATATTACTTGCATTTGCTACTTTTTATTTTCCTCGCTCTTATAGAATCATTAGTACATTTCCTTTTGTTTGTTTAGATAATTTACAGAATTTACATATATACAATTGGGGGGGTAGCTATTTATGGTTTGCTAGTTAAGAGTTTAAACCGTGCTTCTCAACTGTACTACAGGTTAGTATAATTGTTTTCAGTTAGTATATTATTGTTCTGTTCTGTATGTTTGTTTGACGAAGCACATGTTTGTTTGCAATAGTTGTGGGTAGTACAACATGTTTTGTCTACTGATTTTATCAGTTGTTATTATCAATAGTTTGCAAAATATTAAACAAGTTATCCATAATGTAATAATTTAATTTTAATTGTAGGTTTTTGTCCCAAGAATTCACGATGATCACTGTTGGTGTTCGTGAATTGTGGTACTAGAGAGATATTTGTTATTGACTATTTGGGACACAAAAGTCGAACCCGCAAGCCTATTGATAAGGCAATGGTAAGTTCATGATCCTTTCATTGTGGTTGAATGGATAACATAACAAATGTTATGTGTTATTAATGGATGGTGGCAGAAATACTGCCTTGAGCATTTGTTTGGGGTCCCGGACAATTTTGAATTAGAAAAACCTAGTCCTTTAAAAGTCATTGAATATGACCTCCCTTTTCAACCAAACACATAAATTTTTTTGACATAAGTGTAGGCGTTTATTATGTATTGACTTATATGGGGATCATAATTTCCAAGTATGATTGTGGTTTAATGGTGATAAAATACATGGAGTTGTGGAATGGTGTGGAAAGGTTTAACAGGAAAATAATGTCACAATACTCCACGGTTTGTAATGTTGTACTATTGTGACATTTATGTGGTTGGTTTATTTATGTACTATATAAATTAATGGGGTTCTTTTATTTTCAACAAGAAATTCAAGGATTCAGGGAAAAATTAGTTCGCAGATGGGTCACCCATGAGGACACCATTCATTGAATGAGTGTGTTGTCAAATATTAATACTTAAGTTAACTGCCAATTGTATATAAACAATGTTGTTCATTTTCTCAGTCTATGTACATACTACATCTTTAATGCTATGACTTTGAACTGAATTTATATCTGACTTAAGTGGTTTATGAAGTTTGTGATAATGGAATTACTTACAAACATACTAATCTTTAACACAGAAATATCGAAATTTAATACTTTTATTGAAAAGTACTACCCAACGAACTGCATACATAAACTCGGGCAACCAGATGGATGTTGATATGTTTAATGACCTTGCCCTAAATTTCATCCATGGTTTTAAAGATCTTGCCAATCGAACCAAACAGTGGCACTTAGCAAACCACTTGGATGTGAGTGTCATGCCTTTGTTGCAAGACCTTCCATGTTGACCTCGTATGACACAAGCAGAAGGACAATCTTCAAAAATAGAGTGTTATGATTCGTTCACAAATAGTTTTGAAGTTGATTGCTTGAATTTCCAAATTAAAACATGAGCGAATTTTTAAATTTAAACACATGTAGTAAAAATGTTTCCCATGTGTACCACATACGTCCGCATAGCAAACCATTTTAATAAAGGTGTCATGATTTCACTGCAGTAACTTCCATGTTAACCTGGTTGGATGAAAAAAAGGGAGAAAAATGTTCAAAAATCACTATAAACTGGATTCATTCATAAACATTCTCAGGTTCAATGACTAAATTTTCAAATTTAAATACACGTGTTCAAATTGTTTCCCATGCCAACCCCATACGTCAACCAAGTAAATCACTTGGTTGTGGGTGTCATGCCTCTAGTGCAAGGCCTTCCATGTTGACCTCGTAGAATGCAAGTGAAACGACAATCTTCAAAAACGTAGTGTAATGATTTATTCACAAATAGTTTGAAGTTGATTTCTTGAATTTCCAAATTTAAACACAAGTGAATTTCCAAATTCAAACACATGTAGTAAAAAAACATTCCCAAGCGTACCACATACGTCCACATAGCGAACCAAGTTGATAAGAGTGTCATGATTTCACTACAATGACTTCTATGTTGATCTGATTGGACAACAAGGGGAAGGAAACTATTCAAAAATCATTGTGAACTAGATTCATTCATAAACATTCTCAAGTTCAACGACTGAATTTGCAAATTTAAATATGTGTCTTCAAATTATTTCCCACGCCAACCCCATACGTCAAACAAGTAAACCACTTGGATGCGAGTGTCAGGCCACTAATGCAAAGCCTTCCATGTTGACCTCTTCAGAGGACAAGTTAAAGGACAATCTTCCAAAAAAGTATTCAACTAGATTAATTCGCAAACACACTCAACTTGAACGCGTGAATTTCAAAATGTCAATAGTTCCATTCAAAAGTTTTCTGGAGTGACCCACATACATCCACTTGGCTAACCACTTTGATGTGGGCATGACGCCTCTAAGGCAAGGCCTTCCATGTATAAATCATACAACAACAAGTGGAAGGACATTCTTTAAAACAAAGTGAACTGGATTCATTATGAAATACATTAAAGTTGAACGCTTGAATTTCCTAATTTAAGTAGGGATATTTAAAGGTTGGCCAGAGCAAACAACACATGTCCACCATGTCAACCACCTAGACGTGACTGTCATGAATGTACTACATGGCCTCCCAGGTTGACCTCATACGACGAAAATTGGAAGGACAATCTTCAAAATCACAATAAACTGGATTCATTATGAAATAATTTCAAGTTAAACACTAAATTTTGAAATTTAAACTTAGGTATTGAAAAGTTTTCCAAAGTGAACCGAGACCTGGCAGAAATGATTCTCACTAACTTATCTTATGTGGTCATGCTTTGTGTCTTACAAGGGTAAAAGAGTCTTTTTGTAAGATGAAATGATCGTAAACATGATGAGGGAAACTACTCGTAATATCATTGTATTTCATTCTACAAGACGTATTGAAGGAGAGAGAAAAAAAGAAAGAGCTTGTTGTGTTACGGAGTGAGTTGCTATTTGTTTGTCTTTGACGTGTTTCATTGTTCTTTGATGGCATTCTATGATGTTTTCGGTAGTCGCTAACGGTGAATCAGAGGAGGAAGAGCTAGCTTTTGGCTATTCCAAGGTGTATTGTTCGTCCTGTGTAATACAAGGTATGTATTACGGTTTATCCAAAGCAAGCATCTTAAGAAGTGTATCATTTGTTCTTGATACGAAACGTAAATTGTTGTTGGTTTTCATCTCTGCTACTTGTATGTCATTGAACTACTTAGCTAAGCGAAAAAATCACTTTTTGGTGGGTTTTAGGTTGCTGTTTTCCATCTCTCTACTTGTATGCCATTGAACCACTTAACTCAGCAAAAAAAAAAAAAAATCACTTCATGGTGGGTTTTAGGTTGCTGGTTTCCATCTCTGCTACTTGTATGCCACTAAACCACTTACCTCAGTGAAAAAATCACTTCTTTGTAGGTTTTAGGTTGTTGGTTTCCATCTCTACTACATGTATGTCAATGTCCTCCTCACTAGACCAGATAGGTCAGCAAAAAAATCACTTCTTAGGGGTTTTAGGTTGTTGATTTCCATGTCTGCTACATGTATATATGCCAAAGTCCTCGTCATTGAACCACTTAGATTAACAGAGTCAACCACTCGGTGGTGGGTTTCAAACCTTACTGGTTTTGTATCTAATACATGTATGTATGATAAAGTCCTCTGTAAAAGAAGTTTAGGCCATGTTCAAGAGGGGGTGAATTGAACTATTAAATTTTTTTGCAAATATACCTTTTTGTAAACTTAAGAATGAAAATTCTTTAGTGAAACTATTGAAACAATGATATTATGAATTGTACAACAGAAGTTCAATATATTCGAGAGTCGAAACAATCAACTAAGATAATACACAGAAAAAAAAGTTTATCAGATGAAGAAACAATAAACTAGAATCAGAAAACAGTTATGTTAACCCAAAAAATAGTTTAAGTAAAACTATAAACAGTATACTGAAAGAAAATCAAGAATTTAATCCAGAATGCTTCAGATAAACAGTAAAAGAAGTTTATTGGAAGATACTCATTCAACAATACAGATCACAAATGATATGTAAAACCAGAAGTAATAAAGATTTCAAGAAAGAATAGTTTTTCAGAAATTCAAACAGATGAACAGTAATCACAGTAAACTGGAAACACAAAACATATTTAAGAATTGATTCAGTGAACTGTTTAGAAGGATTATCAATTCCGGGAAAAACCTAAAATAACACTAGAAGAATGAATAGTTAATTATATATGATTGTTAGTATTCTCACAATACTAAATGGATTTGATGAAGCCATACAAGACAAGTTCAGCTAAGCAATGGCAGCAAGCAAGCAATTGGATTTTGGTCTTGATTTGGTGTGTGTTCGAGATTGATTGGCAAAGAACCTTGACATAAGTGAAGAAGGAATCCAGTAACACATGGTCAAAGTGATTCAATCAAATAAAATTAAGGTTTTAACTTTGGGTAAAAATCAGTTTTGGAA
>Ga0209700_106316_pt1 | contig 18542 bp, 8 predicted proteins | sample SiratroredBW_FD_187528 | JGI IMG/M metagenome (GOLD analysis project Ga0209700, IMG submission 187528) | Root nodule microbial communities of legume samples collected from California, USA - Siratro red BW (SPAdes) (version 2) | ecosystem: Host-associated > Plants > Roots > Nodule | place: USA...
TCTAAACATTCTATTCAAACTTTATTTGGTTTTTTATATAATTTATACAAACATTGAACGTGTTTGTTATCTTCAATTCTCCCGACCAGTGTACCTGGTCGTTGTCGTTTTTTTTTTTTTTTTTTTTTTTTTTCTATTTCAACTTTAAAGTAGACTCTAAGTCAGAATTAAAGTTGCAAAGAACACTTTAATTAAAATGTTGTAAGAAACATTTTTATAGTGGAAGGAGGAAGGAAATGATCTGTTTAAAGATAACATCAAAGACGATATTGTAATTTTGTATTCACATGGAATGATTCCAGAATTTCCAAAAAGAGAAAACTGCTATTTGCGGAAACTGAGCTGACTTATACCAAGCTCATTTATTGCGGTTTGACATAAAGTAAATTGTGCAGTGGATACTTCATGATTGGAGTGATGAACACTGTGTGAAGCTATTGAAGAATTGCTATGACGCAATTCCTGATGATGGAAAGGTGATAGTTGTGGAGGCAATTCTTAAAAAAATAGCAGAGACTAGTAGTGCTTATAAGGCGGTTTCACAAATGGATGTTTTGATGATGACTCAGAACCCGGGAGGTAAAGAGCGAAGTGAAGAAGAGTTCATGAAATTGGGAAGTGCAGCTGGATTTAGTGCCATCAGATATGAATGCCATGTCAACACTTTCTGGGTTATGGAGTTCTTCAAGTAGACCACATGCTATGCTACATGCTCCTCATCTTCCTCTGCTTTATTTCTAGTTGCTTGTTTGTGTGTTTCATGTTGGCTTTTGTGCATTTTAAATTAACAGAACAAGGTCATGGTGTTTAATGTATTATATTATATGCATTTTTCAGATTAATAAACTAAAATAAAAAATTAAAATATGTAAAAGATACGTTTCCATTAGAGTTTTCACTATAGAGTTTTCACTTTATTTTTCATTGATTAACAAATCTCTCGTTTGTATTAGAAACATAAGTCATAAATTCGGAGTTAATTTATCAAGTATGATAAAAACTTTAGTTAAATTTAATTCAAAACATATATAAATATTAAATTTATCTTTTCTTTTTAAATTAAATCTTACTTTGAGTAATCTTTCTAAAAATATTTAGATTTCTCATAAAAATATAACTATTTATCTTTTAATTATCTTTTCTAAATTTCCCGAGACACTTGATTAACCTTTAACATTTCTTTGTTCATATTATGTTTCTTTTAAAAAATAATCTACTTTTTTATTCTTTTTATTTACATATGATATATTTCACTTGTCAATTATAGTATTCTAAATGAGTTATACTTAGATAGTGATGATTTTAGAATAAATTGTATAAAACATTTCTCATTCACATTCTATTTCAAAGGCTTTAAGTCTTCCTATAATATTTGATCTATCAAGCTTTATGATGTTGTGTTGTGTAAACTTCTTTACTTTTTCATTTCAACAATATGATTGTCTTTGTTCATTGTTATTGAGTTTACTTATGACAATAATTTTGTGCTAAGATATCGTTAAAATAATATTTTAATAATGACACTCTAAATCATCACTAAATTATAAAATTTAAAACTTATAATGACTTCTTTATTAGTGATGACTCTAAAATCATTTTTTAAAAATTTTTTTTCAACCGTTGTTAAAATTCATGTGTACAATAATAAATATTCAAAAAATCTTATCCATACTTGCTCAATAATATAAATTAAAACAAAATTTATTATTAAGCTATTTTTCACTCAAGCTACAATATATTGCTTGATCAATATTTATCATTGTTCGAGTTGCAGAACAACACTTAAATGATACACACTTGTGTAAATTAAAAAAGTGTAAATGAAAAACTTAACCAGACTTACAAAACTCTATTGTTTAAGTGACTAATCACCACTTAAGTAATAAGTTTCAATTGAAAACAAAATGCTATTATCTTTTTCTTCTTCAAACAATAATATTTTAGACTCAAGATTAAAATTCTTATTTATGCATTACTCAAATAGTCTTAACGTTCAAACAAATATATAGAGAAAAAAATAACAATTTCTGCATAAAGCTCAAAATCCACCAAATCCTAATAATTTTCATAGTCCACCAAATTCTAATAATTTTCATAGTCTAGCAAGTGTTAAACATAATTTTAGACTAAGTGAAAGTACACTCAAAATAGCTAACAATATTTTATTTGATCCAAACATACCATCATCAATTTTAAGAATCCAGGCAAGCCTCAACAATATCTATTTAGTTTTAATACTCAAATAGCATATTTAAATAAGAGTCATACACATATCAATAAATCAATTTATGTTTAGAATAGTTTTTCTTATATGAAAGTTACTTATTATCCAAGTAATAATTACAAAAAAGTTAAAAATTCTTGAATTCCTAGAACAATATAATTAATAATACAAAATTTTAATTTGGAGTTAAGCTGCTTGAGAACTGACCAAACTAATAATAAGCTCAAATACCAATAGAGAAAAATGAAATTTTTTTTTGAATAAATTCTAAACTGAAATATGATAAAGGCGAAAATAATATTGGATACGTCAATTATTGTATAATAAGATCTGATTTTGAAAAAAATGATAAATGAAATAAGAAGTTGAAAAGAAAAGAATGAAACTGTGAGGAAGAGAAAACTTTAGAGAGAGGAAAAAAAAAAGAAATATAAAAAGAAGGAATAATAGAAGGAAAGAAATGAGCTAAAAGCCCATTTTCTTTAAAATTTTATTGGTCTAATACAAGAAAAGAAAATAAATTAAGATTTATTCTAATATCTTAATATTTCATTTTTAAGTTCAAATTTAGTTGTACTGAACGTAATATAAGAATTTTTTTTCTCTTATTTTATTTTAATTAACAATTTAATTTTATACGTGATGACGTGGAGCCATGTAAAAGGCTGCCTAAAAAAGACACATGTCTAACTTGACCTTTAATAGTGATGTTACTTGTCCGCTGATAAAATTACCATAAAAGAAAAATAACTTGAGCAATATTAGATTTAGAGTGCTGAAGTTATGAATATATATTTTTTTTTATCAAAAATGATTTAGCTTTTAAATATGTACATTAAATTTGAAATTATTATTTCATGTTAAATGAAATTTTTTCTGTTAATTAGTTTATAAATTAATGTTTATTTTGAATTAATGAATAATATTTATTTCATTCATACAAATATTTTTTAAAATAACACATTTTGATATTATATTGCGTTATTATATAATTTTTTATTTAATATGTAAATAATTAATTAGTATAATATATTAAAAATAAAAATTGATAGTGTTTAATTTTAAAAGAATAAAATACATAATCTATTCATTAAAAAAAATATTAATTCATATATTATTAAAATAATGCACTTTTCGTAAATGAGTTAGCATAAAGAAATCAAATTTGAATTTGAATTATGAGAATTTCAGGATTGATCATGAAATACAACAAGTTATTCAGAGACACTAAAATACAAGTTATGATTAATTTAATAATGTTACTGTTTTATTAAAGTTATAATGAGTTATTTAAAGAAATCAATGAAACTCAAAACAAAGTACATAGTAACTAAAATCCTAATATGATAATTTTTTTTTAATACACCACTAGTTAAGAAAATGATAATAGTAAAGTTCTTTTATTGAAAGCATAGAAGTCATCAGAACAATCTAAATACGACCAATCCAACACTATTCCATTCATTTTATCTTCTTCCGCTAAAAGATAGCATAGCGGTCTAAAGAGATGTAAGTTTTCTTTTCTCTTTTCTGTAAAAGTTAAAGCAGAAAAATGATGGCTAGGAACAGATAGGAACAGATAGGAACAGATATTAGTTCTTGACTAATAATGTTACAATATTTATTAACCAATTAATGTCTCAATAGTTTAAGAAATTTGACTAACTACAAAAAAATAGTTAGCTTGTGTTGGGGTGTATAATTAATATTTTATATTAATTATTTTTAATATAAAAAAAACGCTTTTTATTTAGTTTAGATAAACGGGTATCATTTATTTTAAATTCAGAGAAATTGATTTTAAATTATTTATGATCATTGAAATATGTTTATTCAAAACTATAAAATTAAAGAAGAGAGTTGTTTAATTTGTAAAATATATCTTATGAAAAAGCATTCAAAAGAGCAATGTTAAGAAAGTGTGGTTGAAACGCCTTTCCCTATCCAGAAATATAGTGGAAAAATACAGCAGCAGAAGAAGAAGAGTAGTGTGTAGTGGAGATGGCAAGCATGCCAAATTCAATTGTGAATGGGAAAGAGAAGAGGAAGGGAGCAGAAGAAATAGAAGATGAAGAAAGCTTCTCGCGTGCCATGCAGCTTGGGGGTTCCGTGGTCCTATCAATGGCACTGCAAACGGCGACGGAGCTGGGTGTGTTTAAGGTGCTGAAGGAAGCGGGTGAAGATGCTAAGCTGTCTGCGAAGGATATAGCATCCAAGATTTCTTGCACCAACCCAGAAGCAGCCTCAATGCTAGATCGTCTCCTCGCTCTTCTCACCTCTCACTCCATTCTCAACTGTTCCCTCATTTCCGACCACAAAGTCCCTCCCACCTTCCAAAGGCTCTACACCATCACTCCCGTGGCCACCTTCTTTGCTCCCAATTCTGATGGAGTTTCATTGGGACCCTTTATGGCATTGTCCCAAGACAAAATCTTCCTACACAGCTGGTTAAACTTTCTCTCTTAACTATTATTATCAATTTATCTCCCTTTCCATCACAAACGTATTGCTATATTTTAAATTATAGCAAAAATGATTTACGCACGAGATCCCCTGTGTAGTTTAAACGATTTAGACAGCAGAGGAGAAAGAGATTTTACTAGGTAGAGCCATCTAGTGATGATTCTCTTCAAACTTTGTCATTGTCTGTGTGGAATTTGTTTGTCGTTGGTAACAGAACTTACCAAGTATTTGGACAAATTACATTGTTTGGTACATGTCAGTTTTGACTCCTTCATTTCACTCTCTCTCTTGCTAATCGTAGGGAAACAATAGTTATGCGGGTGATAAGTGTTCCGATAAAATAAAAGAATAAAGCCACATTATTCAGTCAAAAACACGGTTTGCTATCAGTATTGTGATTGTATGCGATTTGCTAAATTGTGTCATTGGAGGTAAATGTTTCCAAGAGGATTTATGAACTGTGAGGCACTCTCAAGTGAAATAAATGTGTTTTTACATTATTAGGACTGAGCTGAAAGATGCAATTCGGGAGGGGGGTATTCCATTCAACAGGGTTTATGGCACTCATGCTTTTGAGTATCCACGTTTGGACTCGAGGTTCAATAAAGTTTTCAACACAGCAATGATAAATCACACCACTTTGGTGATGAAGAAGGTTCTAGAATCCTACAAAGGTTTTGAGGGCGTAAAAAGGCTGGTGGATGTTGGTGGAGCTCTTGGGATCAACATTAACTTGATCACTTCCAAATACCCTCATATCCAGGGCATCAATTTTGACTTGCCTCATGTCATTCAAGATGCTCCTTCCTATCCTGGTATGATCCTTACACATTCCAATCTCTGGTTCTGGAAAATTAAAAAAATTGTTCTTTTCGTCTTTTGAAGAGTTATTTGGTAAATTTTGAGTTTTACGAGACAATAACATAAATAGTGTGTACAATTTGCTTTCTTTGTCAATTAACATTAGTGTCGAGTTTCTTTTCTGATAATGTATACTATGAGGGTACGAGCTGTGCACAGTTAAAGAGGTTTTAAAAGCAAAGGAGACGCCATATTCATGAAGGTAAGGGTCGGTGTGTTAGTGGGAGTTTTGGTCTATTGATGATGATGGAGGCTAGGAAAATATAATAGTATTTATGATGCAAGAGCATGTGTATATGTTAAAATTAGGGTATTTTAGAAGTCTCACATGAAAAAGTTTGGAAAACTTTTCTATCTCCTACTGTCATAAATATGTATCCATGTATCTTTCTAATATAAGTTTTGTGCTTATTTTCTTTAAGCTCTTTCTTTTACGAGTAAGAGGTAGTTAATATTTTTGGCTTAGCTAACCAAGGTGAGTTTCTTGGCTATTCTCACTACAGTGGGGTTTTTAATCTTGGCATGATTGGTGACTCAAACAACATTCCGGTGTCAGTTTTGTTTCAGAGCAAGGTCATCTTGCTTAAATTCAAATTACTTTATTCGTGGTAGATTCAAGGGCTTTCTTTGTGAGCGGTCTTATTATGGGTGCGAGTCTTCGTTCGTGTGGTCCGAGTCTTTATTAGTGCAATCATCTATGGTGGAGTTCCGGATAATATCATTTATTTCCTTTTTATTTTAGAAGCATCTTATTGTGGTAGCTGCCATTGGTGCATCGACATCATGCCCCCGCACTATGGCATCATCTTCATCATTGTGCATTATTCACACGTTATCTTCATCATAGTAGTAGTCTTTGAATTAACATTAGCATAACACCAAAGCGGAGAAGTGTTCAAGAGATGGAGATGGAAGAGCTACGTTATCAAGTTCATGCATTGCAAGTGCAACTTGCAAGATATGAAGGTGCTCAACAAGATCATGGTTGAACAAGTGACGGAAGCAGTTCTAATGAAGAGAATAACACAAATCCCTTTTCATAACTCGTCCTCTTCTGATGACTCAACCAAACGTAGAGTTCGGAGGAGCATTAGAGCCTATCAAGCTAAAAGCTTGGGAATCAAAGTTTATATTCCTGAATTTGAAGGGAGGCTTTAATCAGATGATTTCATTGATTGACTTTGCACAGTAGAGGGATATTCGAGTTAAAAGACGTTTCAGATGACAAGCGTGCGAAACTCGTAGCCATTAAGCTGAAGAAGCATGCTTCAATATGGTGGGAGAATCTCAAGCGACAACGAGAAAGAGAAGGTCGAAGCAAGATAAAGACGTGGGATAAAATGCGGCGTGAACTCAAGCGGAAGTTCCTTCCAGAATATTACAAGCAAGAAGTCTTTATCAAGTTTCACAATTTAAAACAAAATTCACTCACTATTGAAGAGTATATAATGGAATTTGAAAATCTTCTCATGAAGTGCAATATCCAAGAGCCTGAAGAGCAAACCGTTGCACGTTATCTTGGAAGACTTAGTGAAGAGATTGCAAATGTTGTTCAATTACAACCGTTCTGGACGCTAAATGATGTGATAAGACTAGCCTTGAAGGTTGAAAAACAAATGATCCAGAGGAAGAAAAATTGCTTCCCCAAAGAAAGAGTTGTGATCAATTCCTCCAAACAAAGATGGGTTACTCCACAAAATAATAAAGACCATGAGTTGTCTTGTTCTTTCGAGTCTAGCAAGAGGGTTTCAAGTGTCAAGGATTTAGACATATTGCTGCTAATTGCCAAATCGAAGAGTTATCACTCTACTCGACGAAGACATCAATGAAGAACCAACCAATGAGCATGCAGAGGAAGAAAAAATTGATCGTGTGACTGAAGAAGAGGTTCTGCCTGATTGCGGAGAGGCCTTAGTGGTTCGTCATAATCTGAATACTACTATGCTGACTGAAGATGAAAGTTGGCTTCGTCACAACATCTTTTACACAAGATACACTATTAAAGAAAAGGTATGCAAGGTTATCATAGATAGTGGAAGCTGTGAGAATGTTGTTGCAAATTATATGGTGAAGAAATTGAAGCTTCCAACTATGGCACATCCTCATCCTTACAGATTGTAGTGGCTAAGAAAAGGAAATGAAGTTAAAGTCACAAGGCGATGTTGCACTCATTTCTCTATTGGGAGTAAATACCAAGATAAAGTATGCTCTGATGTCATTCCAATGGACGTGTGTCATTTGTTACTAGGACGACCATGACAATATGATTGTCAAGCTATCTATGATGGGTTCAAGGATACTTATTCTTTATTAAGGATGATATCAAGATTGTATTAACTCCATTGAGACACAATGATGACAGCCAAGAGAAGCAAGCTGAGTCGTCATACATGACAAAGAAAAATCTCAATGAAGCTCGTCTAGAGTCAAACTTCATGAGTCTTCTAGTGGACTATGAAGAGAATAAAGCATCAATATCAAAACCAAGCCAAAAGGCACATAATATTAGTCATTTTCAAAAAAGGAGACTTGGTAACGGTTCATTTAAGAAAGGAATGATTTCCTCAGTCTCGTGGCAAGTTGTCTCCTACGACAAATGGTCCATTTAAACTTATTATAGAGTGTTATCTACTTTTAATGCAACTGATCTATCACCTTATTACGAGGAAGATAAAGATCTCACATAAGAAAATACCGAGTTTTCTTTCCAACTCGGGAAGAATGATGCATGAGCATGTATATATGCCAAAATTAGAGTATCTTAGAATTTCCAAATAGAAAAGTTAGGAAAACTTCCTCATCCCCTATATGTACCTATGTATTCCTTTTAAGATAAGTTGAATGAAAAGTGATTTCTAATATATAAGTTTTGTACTTATTTCCTCTAATATTTCTTTTAAGAGTAAGAGTCAGTTAATATCCTTGACTTAGTCAACCGAGGTAGTTAATATCCTTGACTTAGCCAACAGAAATCTTATTTCCTCTGGTTTTATGAACCACCTTTTTCACTTTATTTTAAACTTCTAAACATTCTATTCAAACTTTATTTGATTTTTTATATAATTTATAGAAACACTGAACATGTTTCTTATCTTCAATTCTCACTACCAGTGTGCCTCGTCGTTGTCTTTTTTTTTTTTTTTTAATTTCAACTTTAAAGTAGATTCTAAGTCAGAATTAAAGTTGCAGAGAACACTTTAATTAAAATGTTGTAAGAAACTTTTTATAGTGGAAGGAGGAAGAAAATGATCTCTTTAAAGATAACATGAAGACGATACTGTAATGTTGAATTCACATGCAATGATTCCACAATTTCCAAAAAGAGGAAACTGTTATTTGCGGAAACTGAGCTGACTTGTAGGGTGGATTAGGAATGTTGTGGTTGAATATGAATAACCGTTGAGTTTGATTCAAACTGATGCATGACTTATACCAACCTCATTCATTGCGGTTTGATATTAAGTAAATTGTGCAGTGGATACTTCATGATTGGAGTGATGTCTCAAGCTGTTGAAGAATTGCCATGATGCAATTCCTGATGATGGAAAAGTGATAGTTGTGGAGGCAGTTCTTCCAAAAGAACCAGAGACTAGTAATGCTTATAAGACGGTTTCACAAATGGATGTTGCGATGATGACTCAGAACCCGGGAGGTAAAGAGCGAAGTGAAGAAGAGTTCATGAAATTGGCAAACGAAGGTGGATTTAGTGGCATCAGATATGAATGTCATGTCAATACTTCCTGGGTTATGGAGTTCTTCAAGTAGACCACACCTTATACTATGCTATATGCTCCTCATCTTCCTCTGCTTTATTTCTAATTGCTTGTACGTGTGTTTCATGTGTTTGCTTTTATGCATTTTAAATTAACAGAACTCTGACGTGTATGGTGGTTTAGTGGGGGTCAGATTCATATGCTGTGTATGTGGCAACTGGGTCATGGAGTTCTATAAGTAATGAATATTATGCAGAATGTGATTTTGGAGTATGAAATTCTACAAAAGAATATGGGAAACTAGATGCTTTAGACAATATATTATCATAAAGCTTGTCTTTATTTTTCTTTTTAATAAAGAGGACATGTTTGAACTTCTATTTGGTATATAACTAATGTTTCCTCTTATTAAAAATACACAAAAGCAACCATTTCTAAATTTTTAATAAATTAAATTAAATTTCACAATTTAAGGGTGAAGAAATTTAATTTTTATAACATTTGATTTTTTTTATTGTTTACATTCCGTAAAAGTAACATTGTTATTACTATTTACCAATTTTATTTTAAAGTTCATGCAAAGAGTATAAAAATAGAAAAAAAAAAGTCATAAAAATTACTACCAATATACTTTTCTAATAACTAAATGAGTTTTCAATTTAAAAATAATTCTCTTACCTAATTTCATCATCGTTGGTCTTCTTACGACTTACATAAACTTTGATTGAGTCTAACCCCTTACATATACATGGATTAACATGAAACTCTCTTAATCCACATCTTCAACTAATACATAAACTTATCTATTTCTTAAAAACTAGGAATAATCATATCCAATCCTAAAGCAGGGGCATATATAACATAAAGAATCACGTAATGTGTAATAGATCTGTTTTAATTTTTTTGTTAGTTCTGGTTAATTATTTTATTATTATTATTATTATTATTATTATTTATTTATTTATTATTATTATTATTATTATTATTATTATTATTATTATTATTATTATTATTATTATTATTATTATTATTATTATTATTATTACTTAACTTTCACGTAAAGAATCACATCAAATATGTAACCTTTTGTTCTGAGGGTAAACTTCCTTTCGTGAAAATGGTTTTGTAGAAAGATATATTCCTAATAGTAAAAAAGACCATATTTATGCATTTTGGAAAGCATTGTAGATTATTTTTCCATATGTTGTTTGGAAACATTTTTTCTTTTTTCAAGCTTTAAATAGGCTTTTAAATAAGGTGGTCAAGTTAAGTTGTTAATAATGTCAACTTATACATGTGAAAAAGATTTATAAATTTTAACATGTAGAAGTTCTAAAATAGGTTTGACCTTATGTGTTAGATTAAAAAGTTGCTAAAATGATGAGCTAGTCATATTAAAAAAATGTTAACTTAATTTTAATGGGATATTTTTTTTATCTAATACGATATGTAAAATAATAATCATATTTTTTTTTTGAAAAAAAATGAAAGTATTAAAAGAATATTTTACTAAACATGTGTATATACCAAATAATTGTATCTAAAATTAAAATTAATTTTATTAATATAACTTAAATTCTTTCTTTTTATTTAAAATTATTTTTTGATTTTTATAAAGTAGGCCAAAATGGTTTATTCACTTAAATCTAAGGTGGATGTAAAATTACAATTTATTTAAGACTCATTTAGGATGCTTATCCAACCAAACCTCACAAATTTATTAGATGATATATGGGATTGAAGTCCAGCATCCTTTTCAGAACTCTGATAACAGGTAAAAAATTCAAATTAAGTTTCAATTTTGGAATGGAGGTTAAGATAATTAATGCCTATTGAAGTCTAATTTGATGTGACAACTTATTTCCAACAATTCCCTTTCTGGTCTTATATGCTCCATTCCTAACTAAAGCTCTCTCAGAAAATGAAATGGACTAAATGATAAAGTATCCTTCAAATTCATGAATTCAGTTTCCATGCATTAACTAAAATGTTAACCTTGAAATTCACAAAGGGATATATATATATATATATAAGTGAAGAAATGTATATCTTCTTGAATATATTAAAAAGATTACACTTATTTTGAGGCTAGATACATTACATGGGATGAAGTATGGTCAGAAGCTTATTGGGACAAAATAAAGCACGGTTGCATCTTCAACAAAACGCTGCAAGACAATTCCTCACTGCTTTAGCTGCTCCCAAGTATTTCGTTATATGTTTCTTTTACCTTTCTTAGAAAAGCTTCCCTGTAACAGTAGCCAAATTATGGAAATAAAACATTTAAGTTAATTCATGCAACCAGATAGTAAATTATCAACAGAATTTGGCTGTACCTGTCTGGCTTGAAAACTAGGTTCTTGTAAGCAAACCACTGCAGAGAAAGACAAATTGAAGATGAACTACTATTGATGATCATTTTCAATTGAAAACAGTTTGATGAACTTACCCCCGTGTAGCCAATGCCTACTACCTCAAGAACCCCAGGAATTAAAGGAAGCCTATCAATTGCCTGTTACAAATGACAATCATTGCTTAGGCTGCAACAACTTAATAATTTACCTCAGAAGCTACTTGATGATGCATTTGATGGAATTCAGTACTAAAAGATAACCTACTGAGATCATTCCAGCTGAGCCCCACAATGCAACAACACCAGCCACGGCCAGTGAACTCACTGCATATTTATCTTCAACTTTCTCCCACTACGTAGCCAACATTAATTATTCAAGTCAGAAACACAATTGCAACGTCACATATGATCAGATAATTTGAGATCCTTACAGCTTCTTGAATAGTCTTCACAATCTCTGGCGTCTCAGCAATAGCAAGCTCAGTTGTCGCAACTTCTGCTGCTGGTGCCTCTCTTGTGGTAGCCATTCCTATAACATTTCGTGCAATCTTGCGACCTGAAAGAATCAACCTTTAAAAGTGAATAACACTGAAGAAGCAAGGCTAGAAAAATCCATGATTCACAGACTGATGGGCATGACACATTAAGGTGTTTATGAAATCTGAGAAAGCTTTTTAGGTAATTGAGTTACAGAAAGCAGCGGTTTTCCAAGGACGAGTCTGAGACTGCACAGGTGGTGGAGGAAGGGTGGGAAGGGTGACACATTGTGGGGAAGAAGCTGGTGATTGCCTTGGAGGCTTGGCATCAACAAGGGAGGAGGAAGAGGATAAAGAGAGGGTGGGGGAGGAGGTTGAGGCCATTGCTATTGGTAGCTAGCTCTAGTGAATCAATGCAAGTATTCTGAGGAGAGCAGGGAAAGAATATAGATTATGTTGTTGAGATATTTATTTGGTGGTTTTGTAATTTTGTTGGCATGTATATGAATCTGAATGGTGTTTGATAATGTGGCAAAGGAGTGTGGAAGTGCTTCTGCCACAGTTTGAAGTGGTGAACCACTCATTTCTTTTCATTATGGATTGTGTGATGACATGGCTGCTAAGATAGGGCTTTTATGGTTTTTCCTTGGATAGGAGGTTCCTGGCTGGCTCCCCTTTTCAAATCATGCAAAAATATCTTTCTTCTAAAATGCTTTATTTCATTAACTCTTTTCTGGGTCAAATTCACACAATATCCAATGTACTTTCAATCTGTCATGGCAAATATTTGGATAATTGGTAGGGTAATCACAACCAACCATAAAGTTTGGAGGCTAATGGATGATGGCCCAATGATTGGACTGGAGTCTATGGACCCAAAGAGAAGGATAAGGGCCACTGCGTTCTGCACCCCATTGTTTGAAACTGCACCCCAATGAGGATGGTGAAATGTCAAATATACCCCTGGTTCAGATTCATATAAGTCAAATTTGAATACATTGTGGCATGTTTAATTTATAATATATTTTCATGTCACTTGTATCAATAATATTGTTAAAATGTCTTTGGTTTTTTTGTAAAAACATGTAAGGTAGCATGTTAAATGGATTAGTTAGTGTGGGATGGGATTAAGTTTTTAACAAAAATTTAAGTTTTCAATTGACGTAAATGATTTTATTAACTAGACTATATTTCAAAAATTGAATATTTACATATATTTTATCGTTTAACTTTCAACATTTCACATTATCTTATTGGTTGACGACTAATAACGTAGAACGTTAAAACAACATAGATAATTGATATGGGAAGAAAATTGAATCCAACACTTTCCTACTTAACTTTTAAAATTTTGGAGGAAGAACACTTTGCCAGAAGATGGAAGATTATGAAAAGAATTATAATGTGTTTGGTTTCTTCACTTTGGACCCTTGAATAAGAATTGCATTAAGTGATTATTCCTTTACCTACTTAGTTCTGGTTCTTCATTTCACTATACACTAATCAATCACACAAAAAGGGAATCCAATGCCTTCACAACAAACTTCACTCTCAAAATCAAACTCCAGCAGAGGAAGCTTCATAGATGCGATGCCCACCATTGACTGCTTCAGAATTTATACCATTGTTGATTTATCTGTTATCTTTTTGAGATTATATTAATTATTATACTTTTGATTATACTTTCATCTTTTTAATATTAATTTTAAAATTCTAGGACAATTTTAATTAATATTTTCTTCATCATAGCTTATAAAATACTAATTTTAAAAATATTAAAGCAACAGGCGAGCGGGTTATTAGGCATATTATAAAATTGGTGATATTAAATAAATATCTATTTAATTATATTTCTAGTTACTATAGAATGAATTTTTTTTATAAAGAAATTATTTGTATTCTATCTCTCTAAAATTTAAAATTATTAGTTTAATCACTTTAAAAATAAGTTAATTTTAGTTTTGATGCTATTTTTTCAGAGTTTATTTCTTCTAAAATGTGAATCATTATTTTTTATTCTTAAAATTTATTTTAAAATAAATAATATTTAATTTAGAAATCAAGTTTTTTTGAAGTGTCAATGCTGATATTGTAACCCATACATTAGTTGTTGATTCAATTTAAGATTATCAATTGACCTTATTACAAACAGATAAGTCATTAACCAACACATCACATTTCACGGGTACAAAAGTAAAACTTCAACTTTTTGAAAGAATTTTATTTTTATAAATACTACAATCAAAACATTAATTTTAGAAATATTAAAAGCTTGTTTAATCCAATAAAGACAATACTTATATTTCTTAATTTGTATATTATTTGAAGTATGTAAACAGAGTAACCAAAAATAATAATCATCTGTTTATCAAATATTTGATCATCTCACAATGCACTCCTTCTAATGTCTAAAACACCACTTCTCACTTGTCTATGGCAGCAGATGCATATGCTGAAGGGATCATTTTCCTTCAGAGAAAAAGTTGTAAAGCCTGCTTAATGGGGGCTATGAAAATTAACTGCATTGTGCATTAGCTGTCTCAATTATTGAATTACTGTTCACACATCTACAACAAAACTTCACTTCATATCAACTAATTTCTCCTGTTTTAGAGTCTACACATCCAAATGTTCCATTCCCATGGCCTGCAAATTTTAGCACCATTTTTTTCCCTTCTAGCCAGAGATAAGTTACAGTGTCAAAATATCAATGCTAGTAACCAATTATGCTTACTTTTGGCTTTACAAAAGCATAGAACTTTATAGATCACTTTACTTTGCTGCACCAAGTGCCATAACCATTTTGAAAAACTCCAGTCACAAACAAACAATTTGAGGATTAAGAGAAGAAAGAAACACACATACATACCTTGTCATTCTGGTTCCTCTAAGTTAATCTATAATAGCATAACCTTGTACACTGCAACTTGAAAATTCTTTCATTTCTACCTTTTCTAACATGCTGAATTTGAAAGAAAACTAACCCCTATATTCTGGTTTTGAGGGGAATAAAAAAAAAAATAGAGTTGAACATTATTACACTGAACTGAACTGAACTGAAGACAGAAACAAAAGAAGGTAGCTTGAAGACATCATACGTCGACATCGCAGGGTGTAACTCCGAGGAGAGGAGCGGGACCCACCAACCCTTTCTTCAAACCCATCAACACATCGCACTTCACATACAGTCCATAGTGGGCAGTTTTGATGGCACCAGCCTTCCACCTCACCCTGCCCTCAAATATCAGTCTCAGACCCACCACCCCATAAGCCTCGTCCACCACCAACCCGTTTGACACCTCCACCGACACCGGTACCGCCGTCCCTCCGATCACCGGCGACACCGACACAGCGGTGTGTTTGCCCTGGTGAAGCGGCGGCAGCAGAACCTGCGGCGTTATGGCCTGGTTCCTGTAGGCCACGAAGGCGGATAACCTGTCGTAGTAAATGGAGACACGTCTGTTGGGGTTCTTTATGAGGACGGTAAACTGCATGGTGGTCGACATGAGCGGTGGGGTGGTGGCGTTCAGGCCGTAGATGGCGGCTCCGATGACCGTGAAGCGGGGCTTGTGGGGACGGTAGACCAACCAGAGCACGAGAAGAGTAACACCCGCTAAGAGGAGGAAGATGGTGATGGCTGTGCATGCTGCACGTCTAGGATCATTCCAATTTTTGTCCTTGGACATTTTTCCTGTGTTGCAGAGTGTGACTATGGAGTTTGATAGTGAAGAAGAGAAAAAAGAAGGAGAAATGAGAGGTCAATAAGGAGAGGAATATAAGAGGAAAGCGTTGCATGCTTTTTACTTTACATTTTTTCATATATACACGTGTTGTTCTGTTTCTCATTTTTTTTTTGGTTGTGATAAGCAACTCTCACTCTTTGTACACTTTAATCATGTTTTGTAAATCATTATCCAACAATTGCTTAGTTTTAACTAACCTTCGCCAAAAGAAAGATGCTGTAATAATGTAATAGATCACAAAAGTCACAAAGGAGAGTTGGAATTGGGTCACTTAGTATTGGAGTGCTTTTACATCTCTTTCAATCCAATGTTTCTTCTTTACTTCTTATGCCTTTCACTTTTCTTTGCCTACTAAGAATATAACTCAGTGAGTGTACATTTTGATTCTTATTACTCATCACTTCTTTTGCTGGCAATGTCTTTTACTTCCCCCCACCTAAACTCCTAACTCTTTATATGTATTTTTCTCCCTCATTTCACTTCTTCTACTTGCTTTAACTGTTATGGGAAGATGAATGAATTAACAATGAGAATAAACAAAAAATATTAATAGAAAGAGATTGCATTTCAAAATTATTTTCATTGGAATTTATATTAGGTTTGGAATTATAAAAAGTGGGAAGCAAATAAAATTCATGCAAATAATTTATTTTTTTGCTGTGAGACCTGCAAAATTTTAATATTGTTGTGTCAGTTAACGAATAAATTTCAATTTTATGTTTGGTGTGGACAGAGTAGATATAAGATGGAGTGTTATACATGAAGTTTTTTGGTAGAAATTAGTTAGAAAAAAAATAGTAAGCCTGTAGATCTTAATTTTATTTAATTTCACATCACAGTGATGAAAGGTAATAACTTCATATGTAAGGACTGTATTCTTGTTTAGTGGATATGTGATTAAACTGTGATTTTTTGTTAAGAAAGTCTACTTCAGTTGATTTAGCAGAACGAATGAATTGTTATAAAATTTCTAATTGAACAAGAAAAGTGTGCTACTCTTGATTTTTCTTTGATAATGGATTAAAAAGATTGAATGCTATAATATACACTTTTATGAGTACAATAGTATTTTTAATCATAATATACTTTTTTTTATCCAAATCAAACAAATTTATAAAATATCTTTTAAAATTTCCTTCTATTTTTCTCAACATAAATAGCACACAATTCCACATTATTTTCTATTAGGATACACAAGTACTGTAAATCCTTTAATTAAATCAGGTGCCTCATTTAATTTCTTCATAGATAAGGTACACAAGTAGCTCTTCGTGCTGCTTATGTCAGTGTATACTAATAGATGTATAATGAAATGTGGAACCAACAAAGTTCACCGCCTTCATAATAAAATAAAAAGAATACCTTCATTTTCTTAATTTAGCATGGGTCAGGTACTGGTGCTTTTGGTTTTTGCTGTGGAAAATAAATGAAGAACAAAAAAAACAAAAGCAGGGGAGGAAGAGGTGGGAACCGAAAGAAGAGAGCTAAAGGAGATGTGGCTCCATTTGACTCCTTTAACCGACATATGGATAAACTTAGACTTAAAAATTAACAGTTTCTGCATGCAATGAAAGAGAGATGAGATAACTTGCACTTATGTGTTTTCTCTTCAGTTATACACCGTTCGGTTCCTTTTGGACCATGCTTTGCATGATCCTACACCAAACTCCACATGATGTGATGTCTTTCTCACAACTATGCACACGTCGCATACAATTTATACACATCACACATGTTAACACTATTTATGCTTTCAATGCTCGTTAAGACCTTCAAAACTGATTTATTATCCAAATTATAGGATCACGTTAAAATCTGTCTTAACTATATTTAAAAAATTTGCTTACTATATTTTCATCTAAGCATGAAGTCTAATAGTATTAGACACTAAATATCTCATTGATTAAAAACATAAAAATAGAATCTGAAAATAATATGTTAGTAGGAATTAGAATTAGTAAAAGAAAAGTGAAATACATAAACAGTGGGCTCCGTCAAAGTGCTTTTACAAATCATAAGGGGCCTTCGGAGGAGGAGTGTTCAGTGATTGTAGGAATTTGAAATTACCAGTGTACCTACTTTGACTAGATTAGGTTGATTGAGCAACCAAAAGTCTAGTATTCTTAAGGGGATTCAAATGATCAATGGAAAGATTAAAGAAAGATTGTTTGATTACAAACCATAGATGCTTGCCGGGATAGAAGGTACTTCAACCCTTTAAGGGGAAAGCATACTACTGTCTAACTATAACCCTATACTAGCATTCAATCGAGAAACATATACACGAGGTAAAATAAAAATTTCAAATCAATTCTACATTCTAAGAGACAACCAATATGAAAAGTCATAAGAAAATACTAACAACGCTACGAGTAAACATATTTCACCATACACACTACACCTATAGTTAATCCTTGTCGAGAGAGGCAAATCAGTTTGGGAAGTCAAATTTTAATTCAGTGATGAAGGTAATTTCGAGAAGCCATAATAAAATAATTTCAGGAATCACCACCCAGATCTGATACCGGATGATCACTGCGTACTTGGCGAACAAATTGCCCTTTCACCCGAGGACGCTGCTCTGCCAATCTCTTCCGGCTTTGATATCGGACCTGAGCAAGAAATTTCAACAATAAGCAGCTGCGAGGATCTTCCAAATATGTTAGTTCAAGCAACTTAGAAAAAAAAAAAAAAAAGAAATAACAATTT
>Ga0209700_106317_pt1 | contig 18541 bp, 9 predicted proteins | sample SiratroredBW_FD_187528 | JGI IMG/M metagenome (GOLD analysis project Ga0209700, IMG submission 187528) | Root nodule microbial communities of legume samples collected from California, USA - Siratro red BW (SPAdes) (version 2) | ecosystem: Host-associated > Plants > Roots > Nodule | place: USA...
AAAAAAAATTTTTTTTTATAAAAATATATATATATATATATATATATATATATATATATATATATATATATATATTATTTCTTTGTAAGGAAAATAAATTTGGATATGTAGATACGTAAGCTTATCAAGTTTATTTTATAATTTTAAAAAATTATAATAAAAAACTAACGGAATAATTAACATATACTAATGTATATATTAAAAGGTAAATTAAATTATTTGTCGAGATTTACCTATTCTTATTTTTTTAAAATGAATTTTAATTATAGTTGTATTTTATTTTAGTCCCTTTTTCTTAGCTTTTGTCTTTGTAATACGTGAATAATTTTGTTTTAATCCATAACAAATATTTATCTTACAACGAAAACTCTTAAGGTGTAATTTAATATTATATTAAACGTTTTGTTTGTAATTTAATTGGTAAAATTTTTTTCTCTTTCATCTACTTATATATTTTAAGTTAATTACATCATTATTAGGTGTAGAATTTAAAAAAAAAAAAAAAATTGTATCCAAATAAGTTATCTTGATGAAAGACATTTTTTTTTGACTCGTTATAAAATATTAGTCTTTTTCGTTTTATTCGAACTTAATAATTTAAATTCCCTTAAAAAATCAGTTTATCACTCTAATAGTTTACTCACACATGAGTATAATGAATAAACAATTACAAGCACGAAGATATTTTTGAAGAAAAAAATTAGATGTAGTGATTTTCTATTTACACATGTCTCCCACTCTCAATTAGTGAATTAAAATGATTAAGTCAAAAATGATTTTTTTTTATGGAAGAATATTAAGATAATAATTATGAGTTGTATTGTGATGCTCGCGAAGCGTTTGGTAGAATTTGATCAGATTGACGCGTACGATTATGACTCCTTAATTATTAAATAAAGAATAATTAATTAAATAAAGAAAATTTTTCCCAACTTATGGCTTTTTGACGCGGGTGGGACTACTTATATTTAAATAAAGAATAAATTATAAATTTTTTTAAGATACTAAATATAAATCTGAAAAAAAAATTGTATTATTTTTATTTCTAAAACTTAAATATATTTTTAATTTTTTTCTAGAATTTAAATACATTTTCAAGACTTTGTTAATAAAAAAGTATAGATGAAAACCTTACATAAATGATATAATATTTTTTCCAGTGGTAATTATATATTTAAATAAAATAATTATAATTATAATATTCGCGTTGTTAAAATCTTTATCCACCTCACTTTTTTTATGTTAGTATTATTATTATTATTATTATCAAAATCTAAAAAATAAAAATATATTTACCTTTAGAAATGAAAATAATACCAACTTTTTGAGAAAACATATTTAATATATTTAAAATTTTTGATGAACTATTTTACCCCAAATAAGTTATATCCTAAAGTGTGATTACATAATATACTTTACTTTTTCTAAACAAAAATATTTCCATCTTTTATTTTGTAATTCAAATATTTATTTTCCTTTGAAAAAGTAGTTGTTTTAGATTTTGGAACTTAATTTGATATAACTTTTATTTTACATTAAATTCATCTATATAAGATTTATAAAATCCAACATATGTTTGAAAGAAAAAGAAAAAACAGTCGTAGACGCTCTTACTATTTAACTTAAAATAAATCAAAATTCAAAACATAAAACATAATAAATTCGGTGTAATTTGTTGACTCAAACAATATTTATGAAAAAAACATAACATTGCATTGATTTTAGTAGAATATATAAGAATGGATTTTAAATATTATTTATACTTAAATATATTAGGTAGAAACATATGATTAAAAAGAAACTTCATTAAAAATAATTAATTATAATAAAAATAAATAGATACTTTATAATAATAAAAAAGTATTTAGAGTTGTCTCTTAACGCTGTTGTGGTCTTTATCATTGCGTAATGTATCTTCTTCCGAATATTTTGATTCACTTTCTTTATTTATATAATTTAACGACATGGCTGTTGAGTGAACAGAAGAACGCGTGCATTATCTAACATAGTTCAATCTCATGTTCATTATTATCAAAAATAATAATAATAATAATAATAATAATAATAATTTAATTCTAGAATGTTCTCGTCCATTTCTATGCATTACAACAATATATTTACTATTCAAAAAGCATCAAATATTTATTATAGAAAGAAATAAAAAAATTGTAGATATTTTAAAAAAAATAGCTGCTACAATTTGTTTGTTTAAGATTTTGTTAATTTTTAATTGCTAACATACTTCATAGCTATGTTAATATATCACTTACGACAAGTTTAATTGGCATAAGAACATCATTTCATTGAGAAATTTTGTCATCTCTGGAGCAAATCACATGGATACATAATCTTGTATGTTTCTTAAATTCATGCACCATCTTTATGAGTCCGGCTTAATGTCATTATTAGATACTTTTAAACCATTATATGCTTTCTATATAAAAGAGACATCTAAAATATTTATTACATATTACAAAATCATAAAAATAATTGCATTGACGACAATATCACAAAAGTCATATGTTGTACATTGATAATGATACAGTTAAAAAAAAATATCATATGTAATGGAAAAAGTTCTATTACATCTTAAATTTTACAATTAGAATAGATGTCTTGCATAAGTCAGCATACATTTTCTTTATCTATATCAAACAATCATATTTCTGAATGTAGGTTGTGTCTTCAACCATGAATAAGTGTTAAGTATTATTTAATTTGCACTTGTCAATATCATGATTTGAAGTTTAAGTGGTCTCAAACCAAATCATTCAAGTCATTTCTCTTGATCAAAGTTATCTTGTATTTATAGGAAGATTCTTCTTATAAGGTTTAGGATTTAGGTTGGTCTGCTCGATTGGAGACTAACCTTAAAATGATTAAGGTCGGTAATGATCATAACTCAACTAGAGACTACCCTTAGAAGAGTAAAAAATAAGTAAAATGACTCCAACTTAATTGAAGACTAACATTACAAGGATTAAGATGGTCCACAAAATGACCTCAACTTGACTAAAGTATTTCTAAAGATGATAAGTAATAACCACCAGTTTGTTTACAACCTACTTCATCAATAACAAAAAAAAATATTTAAAAACACATGATAATTTGAGAATTTCTTTTATGAAACAACACGACATTTAAAATTCTGGTAAAAGTTTCTAAACGTCACTTTTAGTTTGGCCTTTTTGCTTGATACCTCATAAGATTGATTAGTAATCCAACTATCATAATTCATAATCTGAATCTTAATATTCGAAATAAATGATTAAGTTACCTCACAACCAAATTGTAAATTATCTTTAAGCAAACCTATATTGATCTAGAAGCATATTCACACCAACTATAAAAAATATTATCAAAAGACTAAGAGTTTAACATAATGAAAAAACGAATTTGTTTTCTAGTGTTCCAAGTTTTTCACTTCAAGAATTTGTTTTTTTTTAACCTAAAATTTTAGTCCAGAAAAAATTCAGAACAATCTTCCTATAAATAAAAGACAACTCTATCCTAAAAAATAGACTTAAATGTTCTAACTTAAGACCACTTAAACTTTGAACTACAAATTCATTTATAAATTTTAACTTTTATGTTGTAAGCCTAAAAAAGTATTTAAAATGAGACTTTGATAAATATATTTAAAATGAGGTGTATATTTTGGAAATAATAAAAAGTAAAAAGAAAAAATAAAATTGAAGTGAAAATAAAAAATGTAAAATCTATCAAGTGCTTGATAGGATCCATATTTTCAAATAATGGAAATAGTAAATGCAAATCGAAGTTTAGTACTATATCGAAAATTGATTTTGAGTTAAAATTTATTTTTGATAACTTTTGAGTTAAATAGAAATTTCAGAATAATTTTTGTTATTTACTTTAAAAGTAAAAAAGTTGAAAACATAAATTATTGAATTTTGAAATATTTGTTTAAAAAGGAATTTCACAAGCATTAACTTTAACATTATGTAAATAATGAGATAGAAAATAAGGAGAAATATTTTAAAGAAGAAGAAAGAAATTGAGTTTTTGAAAATTTCTCATATTATGAATCCTAAAATCTAGATTGTATATTTTGAAAAAGGATACTCTTAAAAAGATAATAGAACTATGGAGAGAGTGTGTATAGTAATTAATGAAGGAATGTTTAACTTGTCTACTCTCAATCATGTGTTTGATCATTTTTTTTTTCTTCATTGGGCTGACTGCTTCTTGACCCAATCAGTGGTTTTACTTCCTGCACCCCAAAATTTGAACTTGTACCCTTCTAATTGAGTGAAATTACCAAATTAAGGGAGTGCAGGAAGCAATTGATTTTTGTTTATTTCCGTTGGGCTGTTGAAACTGTCCAGATGAAGTAAATATTGGGCTGCAGTAAAGGACCCAATTTAGTGTATATAAAAAAAATATGTACGGTAATTATTTCTTTCAGTCAAATAACACCAACAACGTTCTCACCACGATTTTCTTTTCAGTTGACTTTAAATTTGATTAAGATTTGAGAGAAATTTGAAATATTTTCTTAAATAAGAGTTTTATGGAATTTAATTGATACTTTTATATAATATGTATATTTTTTTATAGTATTCAATTTGATAATTAGAAATTTATTTGATGAAATCAACAAAATTCAGTTGAATTTAATATTTTCACCGCTAATAAAATATTTCTTTTACGTATAATATACTATTTTTTTTTTGCTCTCATGAAAAATCGATGTTTTTCCTGTAAAATATTCTTTTAGAATAATTTCATAAATTTATCTGTCTATAAACTATAACATTACAAAATTATATATGTCTATATATTTTAGATTGTATAATTTTTTAATTAATTATTCATAAAAATAATAAAATTATACATGTTCTATATAATAAGAATATAAATATAGTAAAATATTACTCATTTGGTTGTTACATCTTAACAACTTACACTTAATAAACTATATGTTTCAGTCCTTATACATACTATTATAAAAACTTGACAAGTCAATATGAAACATCATAAGATGGTACAATTATAAAAGCCCACTTCGCGTGTCCACGTCATCATCCTCAACCTCTCCGAGAGACAACCAGAAACCAAGAACTCAGAAAGAAGAAAAAACGCGTTTTTGTGTTATATCTCTCGAATTTGGCGCGTTCAATCTTTACATCACTCTTTCTCTCTGGATTTCTTGTTGAAGATGCGACGCTCTTCTGCATCCAAAAAGACGGGTCAATCCTATTCCACTCCCACCGCCACCGATCTCTTCCGCTCCGGTACGCCATTCCCAATTTCTCAATTTTACCCCTTTCTTCCATAATTGACCCTTTCTCTGCATCTTCTATGACCTTTTCCCTCTTTTCACGCTTTACTGATAATTGGAATCGCCATTTCTTGAAGTTCGGATTATGAGTGTTTGGTGTTTTCTTTAATTAAAATTTGTGTGCTTATCTTGTGGTCTTTTTAAATTTTGTTCCTTTTCCTATTTTGTGGTCCACTCTGCTTGTCTGTTCATGGCCACAAACTTATCTTCTTCTTTTCTATAGTTTTTTTTTGTTATAATTCTGTGGGGTTCGGGGGTTGTGGTAGTTGGGTAAGGGCTAGTGGAATATAATTCTTACTTGAGAGTTTAGATCTCAAGAAGGAAAAAGTATTTCCCCTGTATTTAAAGTCAATTTAGTACTTTTTCAAGTAAAGACTGATACTTTGAACATGGACGGTACTACCCAATTAGTCCTCTTTAATTTATAGAACGAGGCACCAGGATCAAACTCTTCAATGCCTGGTCATTGATGTCCTCCTTGTGTATGTTCTTGTTATTTTATCATGTTTATTCTTTTGGTCAAACGTAATTGGACTGGTATCTTAAGCAAGATTTTTTGTATAGAGAAATTTCTTGTTCAATATTCTAATCATACAAACATGATTTTTCAGCTTCAAGCAAGGCAAGCTCGAAGGAATCTGAACGGATAGATAATCTATTCTATTCATTTGCTAATGCGTCTACTGGGATGATTGAGTAAGTGTGCTTAATCTAAAAATGTTTTTTCTTCCATTCAATATGTATATATCAAATTGCATTAGCCTTTTGTGGTTTTTTTAATTCAAGTTTCAAACTTTGGACTTGGATCTGCTGAAGGTAGATAGCATTTAATCAAGGATTACTTGCTTTTGTGAATGAATGTTACAGATATATATCTCATCTAATATAGCTAGGTGAATTTATACAAGTAGTTATGAGCTTAGGGGGTATATGTATGGATAAATGACTATACAGCCTTTCAGCTGCTGCCTGCTGCATTATTTCTTTATTCCTCACAAAAAAACTTGCCCCTCTCACTTCTGGCAATTTATTCCCATCATTTCTTCCTACCCACTACCTGTTCTGGCACATTTGGTTCCAGCGACAAAAGTCTCTTTATTGTGCTTCTTGTCAGGTACATCACCGTTCCCGATGTTGGCAATGAATATTTACCTAGATGACGTGAAGCCCTCAACAGTGGTGGCACGGATTAGCTTGTGATGTAAGTGTGTCAGTGGAAGTCAGAAGCTCAGGCAATGGTGGTTCTCTTGTTTCTTCTCACATAGTTTGGCTATGGCAGCTCCTTTTTTCCTGCTGATGACATGGATGATGGTTTCTTCAATTGGATGGGGTATTTAGTAGTGATTTGAAATTTAGTTTGGTTTAGCTCAAGGGAAATACTTGTTGATTAGGTCACTTCATTTAACGAGTAGAAATGGTTTGTTTGAAATTTGGAGTTGTTTTTTGCGTGTTATGAACATTATTAGGTTTCAGATTTAAGTATGTAGGCTTGAAATGTAGTATACCACCTTGTTTGAGTGATTGCAATCTGCAGTGGTCTTGGCAGAGGGAAAGACAAAAGGGTCATGTGGTGACTGATGAGGTAGAGGATATGGTTATCAGGTGGTAATAGGGTTAAAATCTTTGATCTAATTTGACTATACTAGCAGATAGTTGCACCAAATACTTGATAATGTCAGCTTATGTACGACACCAATCCTTTATATTAAAGGAAAACAAAAGAAACAAAAAGATCAAATGAAGAAATAACGTGTTTAAACTGAGATAAAGTGATTTTTGGTGTATAAGTGCTATTTTCTATGTCCTTTCTAGATGAAAGTGTTTACATTTTGAAAGTAGGTTTGTTATATTTTTATAAATTTGTTTACAGCCCAGAGGGAATTGAAACACTTTGTGCTGCTATGGAGGTTAATCATACAGATGTGAGGGTTTTGATGCTTGCATGGTAAGTTATTTGCTACACTTAATTGCCATAGTATTAATTTCTTATATCGTTATCTTAAGTTTGTGTTTGGAGTTGACGAGACTAAATTTAACAGGAAAATGAAAGCTGAGGAGCAAGGCTATTTTACATTGGTATGTATATTATCATGTTCATTGTTCATAAAATTTATTTTGGAATTATTGCAATTTTTAAATACAAACTCACGCATAGATATTTGAAAGCCACTAATATAATGTAAGTTTCTTTAATGTTTGGTGCACAAGCATGTAGTTTTGGTAGTATCTTTCTTAACCATCCTTATACTGAAATCAAGTACATATTCCAAAATTTCATAGGACGAGTGGAGGAGAGGCTTAAAAGCATTAAGGGCAGATACAGTTAGTAAATTGAAGAAGGCACTTCCAGACCTAGAAAAAGAGGTACCATTATTGAAGTGATACACTTTTTCATTATTCATGTAGAAAGTAGTTTTTGGCCATCGTACTTTATTTATGGTGGAGTTATTTTCAGTTGCTAACATTTTTAATTTGACATCTGCTGTAAAGGTCAGGAGGCCGTCAAACTTTGCAGATTTCTATTCATATGCTTTCCAATATTGTTTAACAGGTAAGCTTTAACTTATTTTCTGTTCATTGATTTCAACTTTGGAGTTTTTTTCACAATTCAATTAATTCCAAGATTACATTCATCTGATTTCAACCTTTTATTTTATTTTCCCTATATCTTGTAGTTTGAAGTATGATCAGATTGGTTAGAAAATCTCTAACCAACTCTAATATACTCTTTTGTAACTTGGATTGCTCAATAGAGAGTTATCATTTCTTCCCCTAAACTACTATTCATTATATGTCCAATATCTGATTTGTCAAATTTTGGCAGAGGAGAAACAGAAAAGCATTGATATAGAGAGCATTTGTGAGTTACTTACACTTGTTCTGGGTTCAACATTTCCGCCCCAAGTCAACTCATTTGTGGAATATTTGAAGGTGAGTAATGGCTTTAACACAATTGGTTATGACATGAATTTTAAATGTTTACTATTTATGGCAGACTCAAAATGATTACAAGGTCATAAACATGGATCAATGGATGGGATTTTTCCGCTTTTGCAACGAGGTAGCCACTTACATGGTAGTTAATTAGAGGAAGATATTTGTTAGCCTTTTTCACTCAAAAGTATTCAGCATTGTTTGCTTTCTTTGGATCCTTTTTTCTTAAATTTTCTGCATATTCCAATCTATTCACAGATAAGCTATCCAACCCTTCATGACTATGATCCTGAACTTGCCTGGCCCTTGATCCTGGACAATTTCGTTGAATGGGTGCGAGAAAAGGAAAAATAATCTGATAAGCCACATGATTCTCTGTAACTGCAATCATAGATACGTGTGTTCAAGAATGTGGTGTTTGTGATTTTTGAGGTTTATGTTCTAACTGATGCAAATTGGTTTGTGGGCACTTGGCAGCTCTTGGCAACAGCTAAATCAGACAGACAAAAAAGTCATGCCTTGTGGCTCCTTTATTGTACTTACAATGTCTCTTATTTTTGGCATTTTAAACACAAACATTATCACTTGTTTTTAAATTTTTCATCATATGCTATATAGGCGCAGTTGAGGTTAGATACAAGCTTTACATATATTCTCATCACTCCGAATCTCAAAACCAATACCATTTATATCACTTATTCACTACACCATTTTTATTTTCTTTTATATTATTGCCCCTTATTCTATTTACACGATTCTGGTTAGATTTTGGATAATAATTTCTTTTCAATCAAAATATACAAGACACTGAAAGTGAACTTTAAATATATCATACACATATGTATTGTGTTCTATATAGTATTTTTTTAATTACAAATGCATTAAGCAACTTAACCATAAGTTTCGTAAACAAAAATGTAAGTTATGTTTGAGTTTATGAAGTTTCTATTTTAAAATAATGGAATGAAACAATTTAATTACCAGATTAATAGGCTAGGTTATACTTTAATTCCTTTTATTTTTCTGTAAAAAAGATTAGAGTTGGTGAAAAAGAGTAAGAAAAGAAAACATAACGAATATTTGATGAGTAATTATCTTTTTTAAGAATTGGTGAAAAAGAGTAAGAAAAGAAAATATAACGAATAGTGTAATTTGAAATAATTTTTCAAAATTGAACCTTATAATTACTTTTCCCGACAGTTAAATTAATTTGAAATTCATTTAATGACATAAATGCCATCGAATTGTATATATGATTCAAAACAGTAAGTCATGATATTTTAATAACCATGACAGGTGTAACCCACATTCTATCTTCAACTTCTACCGTTTTGGTGAGATTGATTTCTTAAAATTGATAACTAATTTAAATGAAAAAGTAATTATGTATATTCTTTAATTGAAAATTAACAATTGACATGCATTTCGGTTAGCTATATGTCCAACCTTGAGTTGAGAAGATGAGTTACAACATTGTTTATTTCATGTTTAAATTTAGTGACATCATTAATATTCAAATTATGGATTCTTTAATTAAGGATATAAACTGTTACAAGTATATAATGTTTCGTTGCTTTCGCTTAAACCTGTTCAACTATTGTTACGAAATCTCTATTAAAAAGCACTTATAAATTTTACGTACAACAATACAGAACCCGTTGTTACTTCATTTGATTTGAAGGTTGGTTTTGTAAGAGAAATTTACTTAGATAACATTATTTTAACGTCCTCAACCATGTTGTTCTTAGCCAGGAAAAATTGTTGGGAGAGAAAAAGAAAAAAAGGAAAAAGTAAATGAAAACCTAAGTGTTTCATTGAGTCCATTATTGGTTTGGTGGTCAAAAGTTGGTGTTCTAACATGCAGCTTTGTTGACTCTAATAGCTGCTTTGGAGGAAAAAGTGGAAAGTCCAAATAGCAAAAGTCATGACCCTAAAAAAAGAAAATGAAGAATAGGGACACAGATTGACAGAAAATGACACCACCAAAGTTCTTCTGTAGTTCATGTCTCACCATCTCACTGCTTCTGCATTGCCAATTACATTATTATGTGGTTTATGCAACAGAAGATGATGAATCATGGTGCTTGTAATTTGTCATTAGTTCATCATCATTTAAGAACAAGAAGAAGATAATGTCTGCTTCTATACACACTCAATGTGTTGCTTCCACTGACTTAAAAAGACTTCAAAAAATTGCATTACTTTAGGAGAACACTAGCACATTTTATCATTTGAAAAAGCATGTATATATGTGTATGACATGCACATACTCCAACAAGGAATAATAATACCTGCCCTTTTTCTTTACCAAAGTTTTTCAATCTTCTTAGTTCACCCCAAATCATCATAACATAATAAAACTAATTTTATTCTAAAAAAATCATGAATTTTGCTTTTGTGTTATACAAAAAAAAATAAAAATACCTTATTTTAATTTTGACTTATGATTTGAATCTCGACATAAATTTTCCTCAGTAATCTATCAAGTAAACAAGTTATTAAAAACCATAATTTTTTTTTAACATGTTTAATTGATCCAACTATGATGGAATTATATTGATAAAACGAATGAAGTGGTTTAATATGATATGGATTTCATATTAAGATAATAAGTCAATTAAATTAGTATTTGATTGGTTAAATTCATGTTAAAACAAGTCAAGTTTCTGGCAAAGCAATAATACAACGTGGGACTGTTTGTTATGTTAAAGCTTGACAGGGTAAAACTTGTCGGTATAGAAAGGCATGATTATATTTGAATACTATACTATCTATAAATTATTTGGAGTGACAGACACTGTATAACATGATATTATCTTGCATGTTGTATAATAGTAAACAGTGTAAATGATTAAATTCATAAGGACTTGTCAATTTAATAATTGATGTTTAAAAGTGAAAAATGTGTTTCAATTTAAATTCATTATAAAACCAAATTTTTAAATTTAACTTTTTGTATATATATAATAGTTGATGATATTTTATAAGGACTACTCTCTAATTGATTGATGATTATTTTGATTCATTTATCCAAATTTGTTGTGTTTATGAAAGAACTATTTTGTTGAACTTAAAAGTTTGAAAATCCTTGACAGATTTTTAAAATCGTATGTTACTTATGAAAATATAAATTTTGTATAGTATTAATTTGATTATAAAACTATTCAACTAACGAGAGAGTGATTATTCGTATTTGTTAGTTAAATTCATTACACTAATAATAAAAATTTATAATATTTTAAATGAATCTTTAATCCAAACCAAACAATTAATTAATATGTATACAATGTGAAAAACTTATTTTAAGTTTTTACGATATTTAAAAGAAAATGCTAAAAGTTTATTTAAATTTTAAATGGTCAACTTGATAAAAGAAAAATATGCAAAGTTAAACTAACCAAATTAAAAATAGTTCAATTCAAGTTAAATCAACATCTATAATAACAAATGTTTGGAAGAATTAAATTAAAAAAAAATGTAATTATATATATATATATATATATATATATATATATATAAACAAAATTAGATAATAACTTTTTTTTCGAAATCTAAAATTGGAAAAGGTATATTTTTCATTATTGGTGGATTATCCACCTAAATTAGAATAAAAAATTACTTAATAAACAATATTACTCTTATCAATTGTTTTTCCTATAAGGTGGGTCCTCTCTTTAGTTTCAAAAGAAAAAAGAAGCATTAAAGAAAAAAATAATAAAGCAGATTTTGAATCCGGGATTCCTGGCCGGTATTTTTATAATGTTATTGGATGTAAAGAATGAAGAAAAACAATTTTAAACTCAGAATCAAATCTGTTGCTTTTCTTCTTCGATAGAGCAACTTCTCTGTAATTGGGCAAAGAGAAAATCAAAAAGAGAAAAAGAAAAAGAAAAAGAAGATTTTGGACATTCATGAAGATCATGAAGATGACCCAACAATCAACGGCGAAGGTGGAGGGAGGGGTCGGCGGGTTCTACTCCTTCCCCTGCGCCCTCTCGCAGGGGATGGTGTTGAATTTCCTGCGCCATTCTTCTTTCCCTCACTCGCCAATGCTTCCTTCTCTCCCTCACATTGCTTCTCTTCCATCTTGTGATGCCTAACTTTTGTTGAGTTCAATGTCACAGGAAGAACACAATTGCATAAAAATCCTACGACACATCGAAAAATTGAAGTCAATAATAAATATATTTAAAATTTACTGGGAATTTTCGTCTATGCTATGTAACCAATTCATACATCACTCAATATTTTTATGGCAGATACGACAACCCTCTTGCCATTTTCAAATTTTGAAATTTACGCAAGCAAACAATAACACCTGAGATGAAAACGACAGGTAATGGATTAATAGACACTACCTAAAAGTTTTTTTATTGAAAAAAAAAAAAACAAAAAAGCATGTTCTGTTGGGTTAACGTCGTTGTTGTGGTTGTTGTCGATAGTAGTAATGAAGAGTGAACAGTGAATAGTGAGTTACCACTTACCGATTCGGGCAAGACGATTGACCCAACTCGGGATGGGATTTCCGGTGAGTCTCAGACAAGCGGCGTTGCAGAAATGGTTGCAATTCTTAGTGATGAGATTGTAAGCATTTCCTCTGTATTCGGCGGCGAGTTCTTCCATAACCGCCTTCACCTCGCCGGGTCCCATGTCGGTTTTTCCGATCAGAATCGTTTTTCTGAAAGTGAAACCTTCGCACCTCTTCGGTTCCCCCTCGAATATCCCCGTCGACGGATACTCGTGCGCCCCGAACGCGAATTCGACACCGTGAACTGTACCAGAGCAACGCAATATGAAAAATTCAATTTTTGTGAGAATTAAGGGGAAAGAGAGCGACCCCGAAACTTTTTTTGGTTGCGGATCGTAGATCTGAGGTGGGTTCTTGCGGAGATTCAAAAGGGGTGGAGAGTGAGTGAGAGAGAGAAAAAAAAAAGACGAACCTTGCACGCCGGAATGGTACACTCCGAGGCCGAACCAGTAAGCGTAACCGTTCATTGGAGTCAGATCGTAGACGTTGAGGTACACCGGGACCGATCCCGAAGCGACGCCGTTTTTGGAGCTCTTCCTGCACAGCATTCTGCGGCGTCGTTTTGATTGCAAAACGCCAACTACTTCATCGCCGTTTTTGAGAAGAAGCAGAGTTCAATACGAAATGAAGGTGGAGGCTTTTCTGCAAAGTTGTTTGCTTTTCCCAATTGGGTATGAGAAAGATGAGGAGAAAGAAGAAGGGAATGAGAAGGGTGTGGTTGTGTTGGCTAATGGGTTCCACCGGCGGTGGGTGGTGGTGGTGGTGGCGGTGCGTGCGTGTGAATTGGGAGCATATATAGTGTGTTACATACGCATGTAAATGTATTTATAAATCAACCTTTTGGAAGTGAAGGGGTTGTGACTTGGAGTGAAATTACGGTTGTGCCTGAGGCATGAGCTGGTGGTCTTGGGTGCAGGATCTGATTGTGTCTTGAAAATAATTTCTTAGGACAAAGAAAGTAACGTTTGCTCATAATTATGGCGTATGGGTGAGTGGTTCCATGTTATGTAATGTGTATTGTATAATGTATTATGAAGTGTGATTAGTGGAGTTTTGATCTTAAAGTAAAGAAAAGGGGAGAGTGATGATGGGTTTCGGGGAAAGGGGAGTGGGGTATGGACCTATGATAATGGATTCAATTAACAACTTTTTTTTGGATTAAAGAATATAATTTTTTGGATTAAAGAATATAATTAGGTAAACAACATAGAAAAGACACTGACTTAGTGACTTTGACCCTGGAAAGTGGTAGATAATTAGGGTTCTCTTTGTTTTAGTTTTTTGGTTTATGGGTGATAACAATTTTGCTTTAACTTGGTCCTCAAGTGGGTGTGGTGAATAATAGCACTTGCAAATTCTAATCTCATGTGATTGAGATTCGTGACATTGATTTTTAAACAGGAATTGATATATTCCACAACCAGGTTTTTGGTGGTACAAGGAGGAAAGTAATTCCTTAACCGGATTTGAGAGCATGCATGGAATTGACCTAGTTCTAATAAAATAACCAGAAGGCTTTTCAGGTAGAATTTAGGGACTGAATTGGATAAGAATGAGTAGCTCAGAAAATTTGAACTAGGGACAATTGATTTTGGAGTTGTTATTCTCCTGGTGTATTATAATAATGGTGAAATTGTTATTTAACTATTTTTTTCAACATGAATTTTGAGTAAATGATATATGGAATAATAATGAAAATTGTAGGTTAGGTTTAATAATAATAAAAACAAAGTTTTAGGTTAGGTTTTGTGGATTTAGAGTATATTTTATTAAAAGTGGTCTCTCACAAGTACTTTAGTTTTACACATTAAATAAAAATTAAAAAGTTGAATTTAACATATAAAAAATAAGTTGAAAATGAATAAGCATTAATATTTTATGTGGATTTACTCATATTTTATTATTGTTTGATCTGGCTGGTATTTCCTTCATAAATTTTCTCAATATGTAATATTAGAATTGATAGTTCTTAGGATTGACCCACTCAAACTTTTTTTCAAATTTGTATGTAATATATATATATATATATATATATATATATATATATATATATATATATATATATATATATATAAATAGAATTATGTTTTTGAAAATTGTTCATATGATATTATATATATATATATATATATATATATATTATGTAAATAATGGTATATGTTTAAGTTTAATTTATATGTTTGTGAAATTTAATATTAACTTGAGTTAAAATGTTATTATTCTCATGTGTTGATGACAATGCAGAGGTATTGGTTTGTTATTTCCCCCTCATGAATATACACTTCAACAATTGTATACATATATTTTTTTAATAAGCTTGACAAAAACTTTATCAAAAAATACGACAAACAAGAAATGTTCATTTCCATTCATAATTATAGTATGTTTAAAAGCACAAACAACAAAACGTGCAGATATCCTTGCATAAAAAGCTACACCTTTTACGATTAAAATCCAACAAATAAGTAACACATCATATAATTGTACATTTAAAGTTTTGTGGGCACACAATATATAAGTTATAAATGTGTTTTTCATTGATTTTATGATGATATTTAAGTGGCACTAGAATAAACTCCTACTACCAGTAATATTATAAAGAGGATAATGGTTACATGGATGAAAAATGTAACTCATAAAGAATGTATAATTCAAACACAAAGATGGAGAAGATTGTGAAAGTCAAGGAAAAACTAAGTGAATAAAAATGATTTATTCTGGTTGCATTTTGATTTCTTTAGTGTTTTATTGTGTATTTTTCTAAATATAACACTTTTGCTATTCTCTACTATTGAAATATATTATGTTATATTTTAATATTAAAAATACTTAGATTATACAATTTGTATTTTGATATCCCAAATTATGTCTCATAATCATTTGAGAAATTCTCCTCTAATCAAGAGAACCTTATATTAAGATGTTTTTATAATATTATAATAATTTTGACTTGAATTTTTTTTATAATAATATAAATATAAAACTCATTTTCTTTGTCCTGCTAAATAGGAAATACATAAAGAATTTCTTTAAATAATGATAGACAGCAACAGATAATATTTTCTTATTTATTTCAATTAATTTTAATCAAATCTATAAGAATGCAATTAATAATTTATACATGTTGAATCTTAATATGTAAAATGAAATAATTAATTAAGTTTTAAGTTTATCATAAGATTTTAAATATTTTTAATTAAACTTTTTATTTATTAGATATAAATTTTTGTTGCTTATGTTAATCGCAACATCCTTTTTAAAACAGAGATAAGTAAGCAAAATATAAAATAAAGTAACTATGTGATGAATGAAAAAAATTAAACCATAAAAATTTAATTAAAAGATATAAAATTTTGTGTATTTAAAAATAAAAATAATTAAAAATATTTTAAATTGTGAAAGATGAAGCATAATAGAGAATTTCTCCTAAATCGAGCTTCTTTTGTAAATATTAAATAAAAAAGTAGTAAACATAGAAATTAAGCAACAATGAAAAATGACAATTAATGAATAATCAATTATCATTATTTTTGATAGTTTTTCTCTTAATTATAGAAAAGAATTATTTTTTGCATATATAACGGCTACTTTTTTAGTAATTTCAATCTCCATATCCTTATAACTTTCATTGATTACAATCATTTTACACTTTTTTTTTGCAGCCTAGACAAATAGGCTATTAAAAAAAAATTGGTAGTAATTTATTTCACATTTGAGAATGAGGTAAGACAATAAGTTTTTTTTTTTCCAAATCTAATGATTTTTTTCTCAAAGTTTTTAATTAGTTTTATACACTCACACACAAAATTAGTTAATAATGAAACATTAAAACTGAAATTTGACATTTAAACTTCCTCTTTTTTTATAAATTGCTAAATTAATTTTTCTATTTTTATATTATGCCAAGTTCTTTCATAATTTTTAAAATTTCATCATTTCAAATAATGTAATGAAACAAATTAGAAGAACCTGATTAAATAAAGCTATATCACAATTTTAATTATGTTTTGCTGTACTCTTTATATCACTATATTTTATTCAAAACATTAACATCAAACTAGAAAATACGAGAGTGTCTTTAAATATGATTATTATAATTATTTTTTAGAATTTGAGATATTTAAATTTGGTTTAAATTATTATATAAATCTAATTTATAATTTGTTCTAGTGATGCAGGTTTCGATATTTTTCTAGGGTAGTTTAAATATAACTTAGTCTCCTATCTCATGATAGTTATATCTATTTATTTACTTTTCTTATAAAATAACTATATTTATATCAAAATTAATATTTCAATATTTATCTACTTAATAAGTATTTGAGTATTAATTACTTAAAATATCTTTTTTGACTATATAATTTTAATAAATTATTATCCATCACATAATCATTCAACCTATTAAAAATAAGTATATCTGCATTATATGGAATTGTTTTCATATAGATACGTTTTAACACTTTTTTTTTATACTAACAATATCAGGAGTAATAATTAAAAATAAAATATACCATTATTTGGTAAAGTTGAGGAAGAAAAAAACATTATTTTCATGTCTCTATATTATATGTATATCCATTTTTTTTTCAAAAGAAATACTATGTTTTTGTTGCTAACTTTTGTTAAATAATAATAATAGTAAATGAGGGGAGTAGAAACGGGGCGGGTATTGTGGATCCGAAATTTGAAGGAAGCGGTGGCCGTTTTGTATGATGAAGCTATGTTTGGCGGCGGAGCAAGGTGGTTACGCTCCTCGGAGCGATTCAAGTTTCTCGCAACGTCATTCTCCTCCAACGCCAGAACCCGTTATTCCTTTTGTACATCCACTAGAAACAGTAAGAACAACGGCGACAACAAAAACGTCGTCGTCGTCGATGAAAGGTATCGCCAGCTGGAGAATCTCGACATGATGACTGCCGCCAAAATCCTTTTCACTGATCCCCCCAGGAAGAAGAAGTTTGGGTATCCCTCTTTCTTTCCTCTATGTTTTCTCTTTTTCGCATTTCGTCGAGCACCTTCATTGCACTTTTTTCCTTCCGCATGAGAACCACACTCTGATGATGAATTTCCTTAATGATCCTAATATAAGCTATCTCCACTTTCTAGCTCACTGGGAGTTTCAAGCTGCAATTAAATACTACGAAAGCCTTGTTCATTTTTTTTTCTTCCAATTTTAAGAAAATTACATTAGACTTTACATCAGAAATTATTTTGATAACCCAACATTGTGAACCTTATTTGAAAGATAATTTGTAATTAGATCATAACCCACTTTCATAAGTCATTAAATCCAAATAAGTTCGTATAGTAAGTTATCCCAATGGAAAATGATTGATGTAAACGATGATTTTTAAAGTCAGGAACTAAAACAATCGACCCTCCTTCATATTGGTCCTTAACATTAGTAGAAAGGCTGTGGAAATTCACTAAAGCAAATCATGAATTCTGAAGTTAAAGACCAGAGTGAAACTAAAGGCTAGGTGAAGACTATATTGATGGATGCATGTTATACGAAAATTAAAGTAAGGGTTTACACTTTGGGTGGGGGCAGGGGGAGATAACTATATTTGTTTGTACTGTTAACAATGAAGGAAAAAAAAATTCTTACTTTGCATCTCTGTTTTTCTTGGTCAGGTTTGATTTCCATCTTGTACAGTTTTTTTTTGCGTGCTTGCCTTCCTTGGGTATGATGCTCACCCTTTAAAGTTTTATTCTATCATTGTCAAAATGTTCTTCGGTTTTCATCTAAGTTTTTTTTTTTTTTTTTTTCCCAC
>Ga0209700_106318_pt1 | contig 18541 bp, 5 predicted proteins | sample SiratroredBW_FD_187528 | JGI IMG/M metagenome (GOLD analysis project Ga0209700, IMG submission 187528) | Root nodule microbial communities of legume samples collected from California, USA - Siratro red BW (SPAdes) (version 2) | ecosystem: Host-associated > Plants > Roots > Nodule | place: USA...
TTTTTTTTTTTTTTTTTTTTTTTTTTTTTTTGTTTAATTTTTTTTTTTTGCTTTTTTTTTTTTCTTTTTTTTTTTTATCTTGAGGTGATGTGTTGATTGGAGAAATTTCCTGATAATTTCATTTGTAGGATCAACTGGGAAGAGTTTATTTGCTATCTGGATTATTATTCATAACATTAGGGCTGGGTTCAGATGGTGTACCTGCACTTGTTCAGTTGAGAACACCACCACCTGCAATGATGGGGCTTCCTAATCTTCCTGTATCTTTAACAGGTTATGCATATACAATCACAAAGTTAGGTCCATTAACCTTTACCCGAAAAGGCCTATCTGTGGCAAGCACTGTTGCATGTTTGACTTTTACTGTAAGTTGCTCTCTGTATTTATTTCATTTACTGATGTCTTTGGACATTTAATAGAACCATTACCATATCTTGTAAGCTTCCTAAAACAACAGAAATTTTATGATTCTTTCTGAGAATTTGGTCCACATTTTTTTGGAAGGTATTTCAAAGTGCAAGTCTCTGCCTCACAACTACAACCCCCGAACAACTAGCGTTTGCATTGCGATGGTTTATGCTCCCTCTGAAATACATAGGTGTTTCTGTGTCAGAAATTGTGCTTACACTTTTACTGTCACTAAGGTTTATCAGTCTCGTTTTTGATGAGGTAGGAGATTAAGGGATTTTACATACAGCCTTATGAATTTGATAAACATAATTTTCATCTAAATTTGATAAATATACAGTTTTTTTTAATTGTTTCAGAGTTATATGCTTCCATGATTACTAAAATGACCATGCAAAGGCACATGAAGTGTGGTGTTGTTCCGATAGATATTGCTGATTACTGATGAAGTCTATTTTTTGTTGTTTTAACTAATGTTGATGATTGTTTACTAGCGTGCGATGTATTGGGAGGTGCGATAAGAAAGACATAGAAACCAAACTTATGGATATTATAGGAAAGTAAACAGTGAAGTAAAAGATATCTTCCTGATTTCTACAATTTTGGAGTACATCGAAACAGGAATGAAACATTGTCTTTTTTAATAAATTTTTTAGTCGTTGCTTATGATTGTGTTAGATTTAGCAAAGGTAATATTAGCAATTTAAGATAATATACGGGGAAGGTAGGCCTAGATATTAGCCAAGTACAACACACAAGTAGATAATAATAGTAAATATGTGAATCAACAAAATTCTTTGACAAATGGAAGTAAAATTGGACAGTTCCTCAACAACTTCAATCGACAGTTATAACCCAATTCAACTGTTAAGCTTTATCCATTCATTTTCCTTTTTCTGTACTCATTAAAATCCATAATTTCATATTGTTTTGTTGCAGGTTCGGAACATTGCTTTGGGGATTGTATCCCGTAGGATAAATTGGAAGCAGCTGACTGTTATGGAGACCATTGATAGTAAGTAAATATTGCAAAAATTATTGTTCTTTTTTATAATCATTTCTCGACTTTCCAGCTAACTAGGTGATGGATATTATTTGGATTTTGCATAAAATTCATTCAGATTCTTTAGAAGAAAAAGTGTTAACTGGCACCAAATTACAGAAATGATCACAATGTCTTGCTATCCCAGAGTGTGGACACCCAAAGATTATCTTTGTCCAAAAAACTGCCTAACACCACTCCTCCCTGTCTCCCAACGCTACCAAAGCATTAAAAACTTAAAATATGACTGCATAATTTGGTTATGTAACTGTCCTAAATGACTGTTTATTTGCATAATTAAATATGTAATTTTCCTACAGTCCTACATAAAGCCTCATGGTTGAGCCTCAATTCTACACCCTCTACAGGAATATACTTTCCAAACAGGAGTATAAGTTCTGTTTGATGTGTAATCTGAGCTTTAGAAATTGATACTGTGAAGTGCTTATCCTAACACATTTGTTCGATGTATATTGATTATAAGGATGATTAGACTGGTAATCGCCATCTTTAGCTATGCCTATTCATGAACTATATTTACTTTTCTTTACATTTTCATGTTCTGCGGCATGGACCTTATACTCATAGTTATTCATTACATTTGTCCCAACATTTTGTTATATTAAAATGACTGTATTGAAAAAATTGTAAATATTTGCATTGATACATGAATTGCTACAGTTACCTTATATGACATGTTAGTGTAATGAACTATGCCTGTCTGATCCTGATCACAATAACGAATGCCAGTATAATAATCTTATTGAACGTTTTTCATCCGTAATGCTATCAGGTACATGTACCTCCTTCTAAATGACAAAGAATGAAAAGAAAATAGGAATTGTTTTTGCATGCAGTTTAATTAGGATATTATATTATGCGGTAGATAGTTTGTACTGGAAACTTAGTTCTACAATGGACAAACTATTCTCATTTAGGTTAATGTTTAATGGGTTTACATTAGCCTTAAAGCTTTTACTTGAAGATATTTCTTCATTGTTATTGATTCTTTTGTTTTCCCTTATATGACTTTGCAGTTTTTTTTAACTACTTCCGGCGCATCTTCAAAAATATTTTCAATCATGCAGAGCAAATTTCTCAGGTTTATCTTAAACTTAGTCTTCTGCTTTGTCTAGGTTTCTTTGAAATTCTTCGACTTTATCATATTTGCAGCTCATTCCTGATCTGTTGAATAATGAGATGAATTTGTTTCAAATTCATAAACCATTTTGAAGGTTTTTCAGATTCAAGCTTTCACTGTTGTTACTTTCAGTTCCCACATATGAAAAGTGAAACAGTTAGAAATGTGTTCTTTTGTTTATTTCATAGTTTGAACTATACGTTGATTTCATTAACAATGCTGAGTTCAGAAAATATATACTTTTATGAAATTAGTGTAGCATGTTACTGTACTGAATATCCCTGGACATCTTGTAAACTGACCTGTCCATATTAATCTGTTGTTATGATTTATTCATCATAAATAATTGGAAGGTTGTGTTCTGATAATTTAACATAAAATACTGCAGGCTATGATAGTAAGAGGTTTTAAAGGGGACAGTGGAAGTCATAAAATATACTTTTTGTCAGAATCATGTTTTGGGATTGTAGATGGTATATGCTTGCTGTTCTTGACAGTTGTGGTGGGAGTTGCTCTCCTGTCTGAGTACTACCTTGTCTAACAATATATGCCACTCCTTCTGTAAGAGCATTCTGTAATGATGTTACGTATTTTCATCATTCAGTTAATTTGTCATCTTTCTATTTGCATGTGAAAAATTAGTATCACGTGTGTATTATGTTCAAGGGCAAGGGGATTTCATCAGATTGGAAAAGGGGACCTTAAAAGACGGAAAGATAAACTAGGAAATGTGGATGGTTTGACACTTTTGATTTGTTTCAATTCAAAGCTTTTTATAAAGGTTCAAGCAGTATTTTCATGCATGACTCTTAATGTCAATGGGCTAAATTTCTATAAGCATTTCTATATGAAAATGAAAAGGAAATATGAAATAATGTTTCTTCTACAAGTTAAAAAACATCTTTTATAAAAATTTATGTAAGGGAACTTTTACAAATTAATTTACACATCAAACTGAATTTAACTGAAGTTGAAATTCATCTGAATTGACCGAAAATATAAAGTCTAAATTTTAAAATGGCAAAATTGATTTATGTAGAGAGTCTAGTGTATTAATGAGATCATATATTTTTCTATTTCATATTTTTTTTCTCTTATTCTCAATATTGTTGTGATTAATGTTTCATTGTTATAATATATTCAGAATTTATTATAAACTATAAAATTGAAAATATATATTTTTGGAACATGTCATTCGAAAAAGGAATTTAGATTTTATAATTTTGAAATGTATCAAAATATATATTCTGAAATATAGTTTTGAATTGAGTATCAAATATATTCTAAAATGTAATTTTAAATTGAATATAAGATATTATGAAAAAGATAAGTTGGTTATTTTTAATATTATCATGCTAAGAGAAGGAATTGCTATAAAGAAAAAAAATCCAATTATTCCAATTAAGTTGAAGATTCATATATCTAACGGAAGTATTCTTTGTATTGTGAGACACTGCTAAAATCTTATATAAATTTAAAAGTTGAAAATGAATTTAAAAACACATAATAGTCTCTTTTTTTCTTATAATAGTCTCTTTATTATATAATATTTAATACAAAATGTTTGTTATATAATTACAAAGGTATAATAGAAATAAAGTTATTAAAATTAATCATCAACTTTGATTTTATCTATTTTGGAATGACATATTTCTTTTTGAGCTTTCAACTTCTTAAGTTAAATAGAAGTGAATAATTATAATACATTATTACGATATTCAGTCAAAGCCTACATTGGAAAAACACTTCTATACAATGCATAATGAGTCAAACAATTTCTTTTGTATGCTCCCAAGGCTTCCTGTCACAATTAAGTCACACACAAACAAGAAGCAATTTTAGTACTATGATATAAGATCATACATAACTAAAAGTCATAATTTAAAGGATAGAGATTTAAGAGATACTTGTTGGGGCCAATCGCCATCTTCTAATTGAGAATTGATGATTAACTTTGCAGCACCATGAAGGGGAGTTGGATCTCTCTCAGCCTACATGCAAAATTTAGAAAAAGAGTAAGAAGAACACTTAGTTTGGATACAATAATAAATCATAGATGTTGAAATCCAAGATACAATAAAATGGAGCCTTAGTCTATCACACAAGTGTACATGAGGAGAGTAACTGACCAGCAAGAATCAAAGCCATTAGAGCCCAAGCTGTTTGAGTAACATTTGATCGATTCCCTTCAAGAGGCACGTAGGTCTTTGTTGCATATGCATTCATTAATATCTATAAGTAATGATGACATTTAAGCTAATGAAAATTGTAATCACAAATAACCATTTAATTACAAACCTTCATTGGACATGAAAGAAAACTTTCTCCCCACCCACCATCCTCATTTTGTATTGAAAGTAGAAACTTTACAGCTTTACGAATGCTAACACAATCAGTGTAAGACTTTCCAGTAGCAACTAAACCTCCAAGTGCAAACCATGAACTGTAAGTGAAGCAAACTCCCCAGTTCCCATGCCAAGTTCCATTTGGTAATTGTTCATCTTCAATGAATTGTGTTGCTTTGACAATGAAATTCTCTATCTCTTCCCTTCTATGCTTTGGATATAGTCTTTTGAACAACACTAAAGCTTGGATTGTTGCTCCAGTACACTCAACATACTCATGCTCAATTACTATGTCAGCAACAAATTCCACAGGATTCAGATACTACAATTTAATAAAAAAAAATTATCACATGTACAATAGTTAACAAATTTATACATATTATACAAATCATTAATTCAAACTTACTTCCAACCACTTTTTAGCTCTTGCTGGCTCCCATACAGTTATACCTCCATTTTTACTCTGTAGTAAGGAAACTTGTAGTTCAATAAAAAAAATTATATATCACAAACTTAAATGTATAAAAACTTCAATAAAATAAAATCATAAAAAAATTTACCGAAAACGTGTACATAATAAAAAGTAATTAAAGTTTAAAAAGCAATTGGATCACTCGTGCTTTTTGAAACATTTTTAAGTTTCCATTTCCACACAAACTAAGATAATAGACCATCGATTACGAAATTAATCATACAAAATTGAACAGTATGTTGCCACAAATTTTATAATACTCACCTGAAGTGACAATATAAAATTGACTGAATCATATAATCTTTCAGGTTCCAATTTTTCTCCCACAATCTCTTCTGGCAACATGGATAAAAGTAAACAACACTGAAATATGGATGATAGTTAGTTAAAAATATATAATATTTATATGTTGTTATACATTAAGTTATTTAACAAATTAAAATGTTTTGTAAGCTAAATAGTTAAATACCTTCAAACATGCTGCAGTGCCATCAGAAATTTGTAATGCATGGTCTCTGTCAGCAAGGGTCCATGACCCTTTAGAAATGTGATGAAACATACTTTTAAAATTTCCTGGACGATTTTCTAGTACCTATAATATTACAATATCAATGCATTATTGCCTAATAACTAATGAATATATAGTTATGAATATATTGAACATTAATTAAAATTGGTGTTTCTTAATAGGAGATTTTTTTTTTTTTTTATAAGAAGCAAAATTGTAATTTATCATATACTCACCTGAGATTTTTTGATAAAGTCGTGTGCTTTTGCCAGTGTGGGACCAAAATCATCAATTAGGTTAGTAGCAAGCAAAGCTTGAACAATGAAACCGGCATCCCATGTTTGTGTACTAAGTCCCTACGTTATATAGACAATTGCATTAATTAAGTTATCAGTTATCATGTTTAACGGTTGGTTATCGTATTAGTAGAGATTATAAAGAAGATGATATTATAATTGACTTGTATTTAGATATTAGATTGCTCTGGTGAAAAAGGAAAATGACAATACATGTAGTATTATACCTGTATAGACATTCCATCTTCTGAAAGCCATAAATAATCTGGAATCCTTGCAACATGCTTTTTAAAAGCATCTCCATTTCGATCTTCTATCCAACATGCAAGCATAGATACAGCCTATAAAACAAAAATATGATAGAGGTGTATTTGAATGCAGTCTCTTTGTAGAGAAAAACTAAAAATTCTAATTGATCATACAATTTAAAAATAATATATATGCTCTAAAATTACGATTACCTTGTTTACACACCTACCATTTATATATCGAGTATTTTTATCTTCATAATGAATATGCTTCATTGTTATTTCAAGTGCTTTTTTTCTAATCAACTTATTGAAAGGCCATTGTGTAAGAATTGACTCAGTCAATAAATAAGCACAATCCCATATGTGATCCTGTATCCAATGACGTGGATAATAGAGATCTTCCTGTCATGTAGATAAAATATACAATAATATTTTTTATCATAAAGTTTACACATACAATATATGTTAATGATTTTCTTTTATAAAACTTAAATATTTTTTTTTAAATTTAGCTTAAATTAATTATGTACGCTTTTTAAAATTTAATAAAAAAATTATAATATTTGTGAATTTAATTAATGACAAAATATTTGTAACCTTTGCACATTTGTGACGTGTTTTCTTCCAAATACTTTCATCATACGGTTGAGTAAAGAGTTCTTCTCTCAAAACAGTGATTAATGGTGTGACTGGACACACAAATCTTTTTCCATATATATATGACATCGACATATATACAGATCGACAATAATACAACATTTTAGCTGCATTATTTCAAATGAGAATAAGATACAATAATACTTAATTTAATAATGATTTAGTCATACTTCTTAAATAGAAAAAAAAAATTATTTAACCAGGATGCATGGGAAGAAAAGTAGGAAGTATCCAAAATTCAGGAGGCATTGGGTTGCATCCACTCCAATCAACTATACCCAGTACCTGAAAAAAATATTATAATTTAAATATCTAACATACTTACATTTATGAGTGTTTAAATTATATATAAAAAAGCATCCATACCGAAAGCCAAAATTTTCCCCATGAAGGCACAAGTGTTATGCCACCATGATCATGAATCCACTTTCTGGCCTTTGCACAAGCATTGTTCTGACCTCCATTGGCTCCTTCTCCAAGAATTCTCATACTCACATAATTCAGTGTGGTACCATACATGGTGCTAGGCCCCTCTATGTGTAATCCCCACCCTCCATCTTCGTTCTTCACATCAAACCACTTATTAGTATTCATTTTTTATTGTTCTATTTTTTCCAAATTTCATTAAAATGATAGAAAGTATATGTAAATTTAGTTTGTTGAAATTTAACGTGTACCTGATGATTATATAAGTAACGGAGAATTTCTTTACGATATTCTTCGGGAAATATAGAATGAAGATGTCCTGTACTGTAGACGGAAATGATCTGCAACGTTTGAGGTATTTAGCAAGGTAATGTTATACTTACAATTTTCTATATTTCAACTTGTTAGATTACCAAATCCTGAATTGATTGAAATAGTATACAAGTTTGATTTGAGTTTTTCATTAAAATTTCATAATTATGTTTTTAAACTTAATAAGCAATTTAAAATAAATCTTAATATTAAAAAGCATATATGATATATTTTAAATAAGTTGAACTTACCATGATAGGAATGAAAAAGTGGGAACCCGCACCGTGAGCAGGCCAATGACCATCACTAGTTTGCAGTGCAGACAGATAATGAGAGGCTCTCTTTAGGGTTAGAGTGGCCTTCTCCCATGTAATTTTTTCATCATCTTCTATCTTCACTTTGCTTATTATTTGTTTGAATTTCTTTTCCCTCAAAATCTGTACAAAAATGGAAATTATAGCTATATTATTTATTTCTTTAATATCTTTCCATTTCGAAACGCCACACAATAATATTCATTTTAGTATTTTCGTAATGACAATAAAGAAAAAAAAAAAAAAAAAAAAAAAAAAACAGGTTTGACATGCTTATCCAACCACAAATTTCATATAAAATATTTAGTTGATTTTGATAATTATTATCTTAAAAGTCATATTAATAATTATTTATTTTTAATTCTATAAAATGAATTTTTCTTTTACCTTTTATATTTTAAAAGCATCTTTTTAAGTTATTGTAAATTGACTGAAATTTTGTCTTAATTTTGATTACATTTTTTTATCTCTCCAAAATGTACAATATTTTTTGTTCCTAGTAGTAATTTTAAAATAATAAAATAATGACTTAATATATTTTTTTCCACTTAAGCATGGTCATATTTTAAGAACAATATAAAAGTTCTACAGATAGAAAGTCAAACAAATTTTTTAAAAAAACGAAAAATAAAATATGATTGTATTTTAAGAAAAAAAAACTTAAATATTGAGTAGTGAACTCATGTATTTACTAAAAACTTTTGATACTAGAAATAATATTTATAATAATGTATCTCAATGTTGACCTTTTGATGAGGATAGACATGAATTTGTCAAACTCCCTAAATTCTAAAATTTTATAGAAAGAAAGTCGAACAATATTTTTTTAAAAACAAAATAAATTATAACTTTATTTTAAGAAAAATTGAGTAAAGAATTAGGTATTTATTAAAAGCTTTTGATACTAAAAATTAGTATTTATAATAATGTATATGAATATTTTAAGTTTTGGTGAGAATAATAAACAAAAAGCACCTGAAATCGCCAAAGTTGATCACCACATGCTTTGAATTTAAAGCGATTTTTATAGAAATCTTGACGAACTGCTTCTATTTGAGCTTCTTCCTCAACACTTCCTGTCTCAGAATCAAACTCCCAGATTTGTCTTCCTACAAAATTATTTGTAGTAAATATGTATGGATTCTTTCCTCCATCTCCTATCTTCAACCTCCACATTTCCTTAACCTTAATTACTCCTGTATCATAATATATATATTATCAGCAAAGAAAAAAATAAATATAGATAAAAGACAATATTTAAGAGATGTTTAAAAAAATAAAATAAATAAGAGATAAACAATTAAAATGTATTAAATTTAATTTTATTTAATTAAAATTAAAACTGATTCAAATTAGATAGATTTTAAAATAGAAAATAATATATAAGATTCTATAATTTTACCATTAAAATCTCAATAGTCAATATTAACAATAATCTTTTTTCTCTCACTTCCTAACAAAGCCTACTATTCCACTTCCTTTACAACTCGCTTAATGTAATAGCCAAAAATTCTATACTATGTATCATTCAACTCTTATAGATGAACAAAATATAATTTCAACCCATAAATTATTTAATACATAAAAAGATAAATAATAAAAAGAAAGAAGAAGATGAGAAGAAAATAAAAGAAAGAAAGAAGAAAAGGATTTTTTTTTTTTAGCTTGGGTGAAAATAATTTTGCTCGAGAACACTTCTAATTTTCGTCTTAGCGAAACTATTTTCGCCTGAGCAAAAACACTCAAGAGGGCACCCTATTTTGTTTACGAAGAGCTCGCTCAGGTGAGTTGTGTCTCGCTTAGGCGAGACTTGCAGAGTGAACTTTTATGCAAAGTTCGCTTGAGCGAGAATTTCCCACTTAAGCGAGGCTATCTGAAAATGATTTCTCAATTAAAATAATTGCTTTCTGCTACCAAATATTAACAAGCATTTAAAGTTCAAAGTACTGCAGGAAGTAGTCAGATACATCAAACTTATGCACAACTATTCACATGACAAAAAGAAAGACCATATCAAGGTCATAAGGTCTTCAACTACAATAAAACATATATACTAGTATATACAAGATAAAAGGAACATCAATTTAAGTGCATGTCATCTTTAAGGTGCTCCAAAACCTGCATCTGCACTTGCTCGTGTACATAGTAAGTCATCGCAGTTCATACAACAACATGAAAAGTAAGGGTAAGCTAGTAAAATTGAAAGTTTGTAATATACTAAATATATGCAAATAGAACAAAGTATCTCAGTCACAACAATTTCTTTAAAGTCTAGCATATCAAGTTTCAATACAAGTTTTTCTTTTTCATTTCAAATACTCATGTCAAACATCATACATAAAGGTCTCACATGGACCACATCAATACATATAGGTCACAAATAGACCTATCGTCTTCCGGAAGACCCATTAAGTATATCCCTACCAGAGACTAACATCTAATCCAATACCCAAGACTTAGATTCAGCAAATCTAAGAGAAATGACCAATCTAATACCCAAGACTTAGATTACCAACGAATCTGAGAGAAAAGACTAATCCAATACCCAATACTTAGACTGTCATTCGAATCTAAGAGAAAGGATCAGAGTAAGTTCAAACATCCAATATCGAGTCTCACCAGCGGGGTCCCGATGTGTATGAACTCCCTCATCAGCTTCTCACCACCCGTCTTAGTCTATGTGACTTAGATCATCAGTGAAACTTGAGAATCTTTGTTGAACATAGATATGCTATACTTAATATACTCAAACAAATGTATGACATCAATTTCATCATTCAATCATTCACATCAATACCCATTCAATTCATAAATAATAGAATGCAAGAATTTTTCACAATCATAAGAACATTTAGTGATTAGATCATCAAATATCACCTAAAAAATTCTCTAACATAATAACAACATACATCTACCAAATTCATCAAACTCATTTCCAATCAAAATAATTCATGTTCATGCCAAAAACAATTCCTGCAAAGAAGCTTTGAAATTGGGGACCACGTCACCCGCACATCCAAATATTTTAACAAATAGTTATATTTAAGGTAAAGATTAACTTCCCTTACATAAGACAAAGATCCCCTATTAATTCCTCTAATCAGGTAATAATATCAGTCTAACTTTAGGGATTTAGAACAAGTTTTCAAAATAACACAAACTTTTAGTATAACCTTAATCAAGTTGAGAAGAACATTTTTCTCAACTATTTCCATCAATATTGATGACAGATCTTTAGAACAAATATGAACTTATTCTATTTGAGATTATGATCGATTTGAAATGACTCTAGAATCCTCAATTACTATGGGACTTAATTAAATTCTGAAACAAATGAAGTATAAAAGGTGAAAATCAAGAGAGAAGAAAGAGAGAGCTATAGAGGATGGAAGGTAAGAGAGAGAGAACAAAAGTGAAAGTGTGTCAGGTTTAAAGCCTGGGCTTTGAGAAACGGTGCCAGGTTTAAAGCCTGGGTTTTGAGGAACGGGGCCAGGTTTAAAGCCTGGCTTTGAGGAACGGGGCCAGGTTTAAAGCCTGGGCTTTGAGGAACGGTGCCAGGTTTAAAGTTTGGGCTTTGAGGAACGGTGCCAGGTTTAAAGCCTGGGCTTTGAGGAACCATGCCAGGTTTAAAGCCTGGGCTTTGAGAAACGGTGCCAGGTTTAAAGCCTGGGCTTTGAGAAACGGTGCCAGGTTTAAAGCCTGGGCTTTGAGGAACAATGTCAGGTTTAAAGCCTGGGCTTTAAGGATTGGGGTATATATCAAATTTGGTGTTGAAAAATAACATGCGACAGTTATATGCAACATAGAATTTTTAATGAAATCATGCATGCAAAAATGGAACATGACTCAATAAAACTCAACTTGGGTTAAGGGCATTTTAGTAATTGTGGAGAGTGTGGGTGCGGAACTTAATTAATGGGGGTGTAGAAAGTAACCCCACCAATATGAAATCATGCATGCAAAAATGGAACATGACTCAATGAAACTCAACTTGGGTTAAGGGCATTTTAGTAATTATGGAGAGTGTGGGTGCGGAACTTAATTAATGGGGGTGTAGGAAGTAACCCCACCAATAAGAAACTCAATCTTGGGTTAAGGGCATTTTGGTAATTGTAGAGAGTGTGAGTGCGGAACTTAATTAATGGGGGTGCAGGAAGTAACGCCACTAATAAGAAACTCAAGTTGGGCTAAGGGCATTTTGGTAATTGTGGAGAGTTTGGGTGCGGAACTTAACTAATGGGGGTGCAAACAATAAGAATTGAGTCAAACCTATATAAGAGAATGACACCACCTTCAATCCAAAACCTTAAGGCATTAGGTTTATGGGTCTTCTTTCTTATATGTTGCTTAACTTTCTCATTCCTACTCAATGTGGGACATAGACTCACACTTGAATACCTAACAATCTCTCCCTCAAGTGAGAGTCCCTCCTCCACATTGATACACTTCCCCTCAAGCGGAAGCAAACGACTCCTTACTTGTACTGCCGTTCACACACTTATACGAGACACACTTGCCTGAAACCTCCATCAGAAAAACTTTCGATACAGGGTCACCCAAACCGTAAACCAACGACTCTGATACCACTTGTTTACAGAAAATTTTATTTATTTATTTATTTTCTGTTTGATATAAACAAAATTACAACGTCATAATGATTTATAGAAAGAAAGATAAATTTTATTACAAATTAAAATTAGTTTGTCCATAGGAATTATTTCATAATTTTGATTTCTAGTTTTTATGTAAATTGATTTAACTCATTAAGAAATTAATTTATTTTTTTCTTTTTTTTAATCTTTTTCCAACAAACATTTAATAACAAAATATTTAAAGTAAAACCCGTACCTCTGCCAATCCTACCGAGACAACTTGTTGAACCTAAACAAGATGTGTGGAAGTGCGAGATGAGAAAGTGATACTTAGATTACACCATTTCAATTAACTCCTCCCACCACCATTTTCAATTTCTTTGCTGTGCACCCGCACAAAACTTAAGTAATAATGAAAAGGAAGTAATAAGAAAGAACCTAATCATAGATCTTCAACTTTTCACTCTCAATCTTTTGAAGCTGTGTTTCTATTTATAGGAGTTATCTAGAGAGTGATACTGCTAAATGGAAGTTGTATGCCTATTTATAGAAGTTATTAAACAGAGTGATACTTCTGAATGGAAGCTGTGTGTCTCTTTATAGGAGTTATTAAGGATTGATACTGCTCAACCTCCAAAGACATTTGCATGTGGAGACCAATGATCTTTCAGTATCACAGGGTTCTAATGCTAGAGAGTATGGTTCTTTCTGAATAACTTTCAGTACACTTCATTATTTTTTTCAATTTTATTTTTATTATAAATAAATTATTTAAATAAGTCCATCAATTTTTAAATAACCCTTTTCACCAAATTAATTATCAAATTGTTATAAATAAATATTAACAATTTTTATCTATGCAAGATGTATTTTATATGATAATTCATATGAGAAAACAAACAGCATGAATTCCTATATATACGTGAAAATGTTATATTTTAAAAAAAATGAAGGATTCAATTTAACTGAGAATCAAATAAAGTAAAATAAATAAATAATATAACTAAACAAATTTTTAGACCTTTTTAATGTGATAAATATGATTAAATTTTGTCTACCTTCTCTAACAATATAGGTCACTCAATCTGTTAAGAGCATTCTGTAGTGATGTTAGGTATTTTGATAGTTCAATTAATTAGTATCAGGTGTGTAGTGTGTATTTTCATGGGCAAGGAAAACTGGAAAATGAGACCTTAATGCTCCGTTTGCTTTGCTTCTCACCACAAATTTGCATTACTTTTCTTCCTATCTTTGTAAAGATTCAAGCAGAATTATAAAAATAATAAAATTATAAAGTAATAATAAATTTAATAAATAAACATTAACAACTTTTATTTATGCAAGATGTATTTTAAATGATAATTCATATGATAAAACAAACAAAATGAATTCCTATATAGAAAAAAAGAAGGATCTCACGGTTATACCATGCATATAACTTTAGTATTCTAAAGCCTCAGCCCCACATTTTTCATATATTTTACAATTATATTATTGGTGCATATAATTCTCTAGAATTATTTACATATATTCACAATGTTTATATAGTATCCAAAATACAATTATATATAAGGATATGTGTAGGTGTATGATGAAAATACAAATTGAATATATAATATAGTTAGGTTATTAATTAATGTATGTTTACCTTATGAATATCGTTGGTAGAAGAACATACCAAGTTGTGAATTTTAAAATATAAAAGAGTGAAAAATATATTTTTTATTTCAAAAAACATATCCTTATATATAATTGTATTTTGGATAACATATAAACATTGTAAATATATGTAAATAATTCTACAGAATTATATGCACTAATAATGTAAATAATTACAAGTAAATATATTTTATTTGTTAAAATATTTAAAAATTTGAAATATATATATATATATATATATATATATATATATATATATATTTAAATAATTTTGTTTTAAATCATCATTAAAATATTTATATATTAGTTAAATTAAGTTTACATTATTTTTTTTTGTCAGTACTATCTTCCTTTGAACAACATAAATAATTTCAAATAATAGTGAAAGTTCTTCGTATATATTTTCAATAAATTATTTTTGTTCGTTAAAATATTTTTAGATATTTTAAAACTTTATTTTGAAAGAGCATATTTATGAAATAAATAAATTCCATACAAATTAATTTAATTCACATTTAAATAAAATACTAAAAGACATACATTTAAAACTTTTAGATTTAAAATTTCTAAATATATGTCAATGTTGATATACAAATAATTAATCGAGCGTACAATATTAATACGATATTTTGAAATATTTATTTCAAATTTAAAATTTTAAATAATATTGTCTAATAATGCTTTAAATATAAAAAAAACGAGATAAACAAATTTAATAATATTTATCACTTCAGAAAGGTTTAAAAATTTGTTTAGTTATATTATGTATTTATTTATTTTATTTGATTCTCAGTTAAATTAAATATTTTTTTTAAAAGTATAACATTTTCATATATAGGAATTCATGTTGTTTGTTTTATCATATGAGTTATCATATAAAATACATCTTGCATAAATAAAAATTGTTAATATTTATTTATTTAAAAAATTATAATTAATTTGATGAAAATAGTTATGTAAAATTGAAGAAATTATTTAAATTTTTTATTTATTAATAAAATAAGTTGAACAAAATAAATAAATAACATTTAAAGTTTGTTAATTAAATGTATTGAATGTTATTTCCAAAAGAACCTACTCTGTACTGGTCTACCAGTACAAATAATTTAAAGTGATGAGTTTGAAGGTTGAGGAGCATCACTCCACTTAATAATTTCAATAGTCTGAATCAATTTGTTAGCTTCAAACATTCACATTCAACACGTCTTCCATTCTTAGAGGGACCTTATTATTACTATATATTGCCGAGCTCATCTCATATAGATAAAAATGGTACTAAGGCACTGTCTGAATATCTAAAATTTAAAATAACAAATAAAATTAATTATTATAATTAATTTAAAAGAATCTGATAATTTAAATTTATCATGAACAGTACTTTTATATATATTTTATAAATAGCTTGACATGATTCAAACTAGCATTTATAATATTTTGAATACTGAATATAACAAAATTTCTTATTATATAGATTTTCATTTCGACTCAGACAGAAGGAAAAATGTAAAATTTTGTAAAAAAATAAAATAAAAGACACCTTCTCAGTATGAAATTGAGGAAAGTGAATAAATAATAAAAATAAAAAATAAACATTCTAAAAGTTAAGTTATTCTATAAATTCCGATGCATATTTCGACAGTTGTTAATACATTGATTGTGTAAGGCTTTTTTTAGCTCTGGTTGTTCTACCTGCAAGGTCTCACATAGTTATGCGATTTGGATTAGTGATATTCCTGACTTTGCTTTTAACGTGGCTTCTACCAAGAAATGCTTGGACGGTAAATAATTGTTAATCCTTGATTTATCTAGCACAAAAAGAGGGATCATATTCATATATATATATATATATATATATATATATATATATATATATATATAGATATCATTTCTAATAAAACTAAGTTTGGAGGTGCTGATGTTAATACTTTTATTAAATTAATGTTAAATTGAATAATATTTTAAAATACAATATTATCAATTATTTTTTATTTTTTTTTAAAAAGTTATTTTAAAATTTAAATATAAATTTCTCATTAATGAAAACAATGACCTAATGCAGTCTCATTCTTTGTCAACTTCTTGAAGTCGCCCTTATTTTATAGATTATGTCCTAATCTAATTACTGATATTGGTGCATTTGTCGTACGGGGTCAAAAGACAATGTCTCCATTGGGCTGGTTAGTGCGACAACTTTATTTAAGAACCTTTTTTTACAATTCAATATTATTATTTTTAAAATGAATAATGTTTTAACTTTAAAATATTATTGAGCAATAATATGAAGCTTTTGAATGTTTTTACCTTCTATAATGATTTTTTTCAATTATTTTTATTTATATCATTTACAAATCACCATTACAAGTTGCATTAAAATTTTCAACATTTTTTAAAATTAAATGGTTTAGTATATTTATTTCAATATTTTCATTGTCATTAAAATAATTTCACTCAACATTATATATACTACACACATATTTGAAATACGATCAAATTTTCCAATTTTTTTTTGTTAAAAACCCTTTAAGTTAAAATTAACTTTTCAGGAAAAGTTAAATGTGTTTTCTTTTTTATTTGTAAAGTTTTTATTTTAAAATTTAAAATTTGAAATGATTTTTGTATAAAAAAAATATATACACCAAAGCCATATAATCTAAGTCCTTTACGGGTTTGCTAATTTATGTTATATAAAATTCTCCATCCTGTTCCAAATTATTTATTGCTCAAATTATTGCTTCGTGAGAAGATAGATAGTCTGAAATAAAAAAGGATGTTAGGATCTACTTTTTATGAACTCTTTAGCATATTAATAATATGATAAACCTTAAATCTTAAATTCTAAAATAAATAAATAAATAATGATATTTTTGTTTATTTAGTGTTGTGAATTTGTGATATGATCATTGAAATTAACACATAGTGTCTTTTAACTTTTGGTAGATTGGATGGTATGTCTTGCTATGGAATGAGATTTTGATAGTATGATAGTATTTCAATTGTATTTATCTTGCTAAATGATCTCCAACGTAGTTATATAAAGGTTACTTAAAGAAGTCCAATAATATTACTATATTATGTTTTCGACATGAAACATCATAAATATAAATAATGATGCTTAGGAAACAATATGTTTTAAATGAAAAAATTAATCAAAATAATTCTAAAACACAGTTTTACCTCTTTTTGTAAAGTTTAACATTATTTTATATAATAATATATTTATATATACATTTATATACATATACGGATATTTGGGTCTACAAAACATAATAATTACATGATCAAGTTTTATCTAACGTTTCCTTCATCTCTGTTTTTTTTTTTTTTTTTTTTTTTTTTTTTTTTTTTTTTTTTTTTTAATTTTTTTTTTTTTTTTTTTTTTTTTTTTCTATTTAGTTCTTTGATATTCTCTAAAATTTAACCTAGTTTGTCATTTTTTTTATCGTATCAGATATGATTATAACAACAATCACATATAAAATAAAACATAAGAATGAATTATTATAAATTTACTAAATCACATTTTACAATTATGTATAAATTAATACATGAAATTAATTGTTTCTACATTCATCATTATACCCAAAGATTAACAACCTTCACACATTCATTCCTTGTATAAACAAAGGAGCAAGGATCACATCATCACATTCATTTTTTACTTTTAACAAAGGATAAAAAACTATAACATCTTTTAAAAGATACAAAGCAATTCTTACCACAAAATAACATTTAACCCATCTCAAAAGTCTTCACACACTCTCAGTAGCATTTAATGTGACACCCTGCACCTCCAGACTATCTTCTCTACGTCTCTTTCTCGCTTTCTCAAAAATCTCTTTCCCTTCTCTCTAGTTTTTCTCCCTCCATATATCATCTGTTTTAAAATCTAAATATACCCTGCAGTAGCTAAGGAGTTAAGGATCATTTCTAACCGATCAGAATCTCAAACAGAGTAAGTTCATATTTGCTCTATAGATCCCTTAATCTCTGTTTTTCCTTAGATTTTTGTCATCAATCTTAGTAGAGACAGTTGAGAAAAGTATTTCTCTCAACTTAATTAAGATTATACTAAAATTTGGTTTTGTTCTGATAACTTTTTCTAGATTCCTAGATTTTGA
>Ga0209700_106319_pt1 | contig 18537 bp, 18 predicted proteins | sample SiratroredBW_FD_187528 | JGI IMG/M metagenome (GOLD analysis project Ga0209700, IMG submission 187528) | Root nodule microbial communities of legume samples collected from California, USA - Siratro red BW (SPAdes) (version 2) | ecosystem: Host-associated > Plants > Roots > Nodule | place: USA...
TAACACCTTCCCCACACGTAACCGACTCCCGAACTCTAAATCCGGTTTGCAAACTTGCCTTATCTTGTTTTTGGTTTTCCATAATTTTTCCTAATAAACTATGGTGGCGACTCCTCTGTTTTGAAAATGAAAATTATTTTTTGTTCGCCGTCCCCGTCGTGACCCTGGTTGCGACAATTGGGACGTAGATGAACCCCATCACTAGGTAATTTGTTCACTGTGGTTTTCGGCATTACGTTCAAAGATGATCCATTATCGACTAGCACACGTGATATGAAATGATCCATGCATTTGACAGAAACGTAAAGAGCTTTATTGTGGCCTCTACCATCTGACAATATTTCATCCTCAGTAAAAATTAAGTAATTGTTAGCGGTGATGTGACTAACAATCCCTTCAAATTTATCTAAGGAGAGATCTTGTTTCACATGAGCCCCGCTTAAGATCTTCATTAATAACTTTCGATGAGAAGTTGAATGCATTAACAATTCCAACAAAGACACCCTTGCAGGCATCCTATTCAATTGATCCACCACTTTGTACTCACTTTATTGGATAAACTTTAAAAACTCAGAAGCATCCTCATCAGTAATCTCCTTTCTCTCCCTCTCTTCAGGCTCTAAATTAGCTTACACAACTTTTCCTTTCAAATATGATTTCGCCTTTTCTATAGTCATTTCTTCTCTATTCTTTTCATGGATTTTTTCACCTTTTAAGGATGAGTAAAAAGGTGCCCACTCCTAGTCATACCCCCTATTCCAAAGATGTTATCAATCGTTGTCTTGTCTTGCTCAACTGATTCTTTTTTTTTTGCTCTCCTTGAACGATACTAACACCATATTTCCAAGGAACGACTTTATCATTCTTATACGAGAAAGATGATGGTGTTTGAATCACTAAAGGTTGTGACCCTGAAGGCATGAGAGTGGTGGCCTTGATAAATTGTATCACCAATGGTTTAGGCCTCTGTGGAATCCACTCTTCTCCAGTAAACACTTCACCTTCTTTCCTTTGATGATTGACCTGTAGAACATGCCTGTCTATCAAGTCTTGTACAAAATCTTTAAACTCAGCACTCATCAATGGAATGTTTGGTGCAAGCGTGGAAACCACATTTATCTCCGGACTTGTATTCATATTGGAATAAACCAACCTGAAAAATTGCTCTAAAAACCTCATTCATAGGTTTCTTCATTTCAATTACACTTCTAACAAATCTTAGATCTTGTTCCTCTATGATAGCATTAACCGTGGAGTTTGTATGTCCAGACAAAGGATTTTTTTCAACACTTGGCTTTTGCTCCTGGAAGGTAAGTCATCCTGAGTCAAACAAAGATTGCACTTTATATTTGACAGCTCGACAATTCTCAGTTGAATGACCAATCTCTCCACTATGATATTCACATTTGGCATTGGTGTCATAATATCTAGGATATGGTGGTTGTACAACCTTTGCTGGACATAAGGCCACTAGTGCATTTTTTAGCAAATCAGGCAACAACTCCGTGTAGGTCATTGGGATAGGAGTAAAATTCACAACTCTCTCTCCAGAATTGCTCTTCTGACCATAGCCTTGACTTTGTGCTTGATTAAAATTCTGACCTCCAGTTCTAGGCTGAAATGCATTATTAGGTGTGAATGGAGGTCGATATACAATTGGTGGCTTAGGAGCACTCTAAGAATAGCTCGGCACAGCACTTGCAACATATGCAGATGAAGGTCTGTAATTAGAACGATATTGTCGCTTATATCCTCCCCAATAAGGCGTGGCAGAAGCTGGTTGAACCTCTCCCTCTTTCTTCTTGTTGAGATTGAACCCGAATTTTTTAGCATTGGTGGCTGTGGACGAACCTTGTGCTATTTTTCCACTTTTCAATCCATGTTCAATCCTTTCCCCAATAGTGACAATATCAGAGAAATTAGAGGAAACGCTTCCGAGCACATGCCCATAGAAAGGAGTTTGTAATGTTTCTATGAACATGGTGGTCATTTCTTTCTCATGTAGTGGAGGTTCAACTTGGGCAGCAAGCTCTCTCCATCTTTGCGCATACTCTTTGAAAGTTTCAGAACTATTCTTTATCATGTTTTGCAATTACATTCTATCAAGAGACATGTCTATATTGTACTTGTATTGCTTCAGAAAAGCATCTACAAGATCTTCCAGGAACGAACCCTAGCTGGTTCCAGATGCATATCCCAGTTCATAGCCATTCCTGCTAGACTATCCTGAAAAATGTACATCAGTAGCTTTTCATCGTGAGCATGAGCGGCCATCTTTCGACAATACATGGTCAGATGGCTCTTTAGACAAGTTGCTCCCTTATATTTTTCGAACTCTAACACTTTAAATTTGGGAGGGATCATGACATCAGGGACTAAACATAGTCCCGCGGCATCTCCAAATTCACAGGGACTGGCTCCTTCAATCACTCTGAGCCTTTCCTCTAAAATTTCCAGCTTGTCCTTGGTTTTGTCGGCATTAATCAATACGTTTTGAATATCTTCAGGAATATTGACCTTTGCCAAAGATGGTTCACCAGTAAGAATTTGTAAGACTTGTGGTTGGGTAGTAGAAGGAATTTTGTTAATTACTACATTTTCACCACACCCACCAAGTGGTACTTGTGTGAATTCAGGTTGACCTCTAGCACTAGCAGCATTAACATCTTGTGGTATAGTTTCTTCTTCCACACCTTCCTCGTATGGTGGTTCATAGTTTAGGGGCAAGTTGTATAGAGGGAAATCTTGATTTGTTCGATTTCCTTGATTAAGATTTTGTGACTGTAATGTTCCTTGTTGAAAAATAAGAGGATGTGAAGACTGAGCTCCTTCATTTCCGGTAACAGCTTCTCGTTTGTTGTTCAGGATTGTTAGAGCTTCGAGAATCTGACTCATCTGATCCTTTAGATCATTGATATAACTTTTTATTTCTTTCATTGTTTCTTGTGTTTGGTCCCAGTCTTCCATATTTTGTTGATTAGCGCGAGTCCTATATGGATGTCATGGAAAATTTGACTTTATTGCTTTTCTGTTGAATTTTATTTATTTTAATGAATTAATTAGATGACAACGCAAAAAAATGAATGTAAATGATATGAAGAATAAAAAATGATGCATGCAATTTAAACAGTGATTATGAAAATTGTACACCCATTTCATGAAAATTAAACTTGCAATTTTATTAATGAGAATCGAAATTGTTTGACATCATAGAACAATTAATCAGAACAAACAGAATACAATCATTTCTTGGCACGAGCTACTATATTTTTCATCTCATCCACTAGGAATTTACAATGATTCAGAAAGTTCTGGACTTTTTCTGGAGGGTTGAAAAACATCAATGATATATCAGCCTCGCGCAACATTCTTGGCACCTCATCAATAGCTTCATTGGCTAGAGCAGCTAATTGTGAGAAACGCGTCTTCCAGTGAATTATGACTCCCTCTTGCTCAGCAATGTGATTTTGCAAATGAGTCACCATAATCTTGTGCTTCTCTTCTGTCTCCATTCTATGTCATTGCACATCCTTCATCCTTTCTTCATATTCTGTCATTATTTCCTTCATCCGTGATTCAGTGTTGTTAAACCGGACCTGAAGATCATATAACTCCTTTAACACTTTATGCTTATCCTGTTTGACTTCATCATAAGATTTCTTCCATTGGCACTCAGAATGCAAAGTCATGTCCCATTCTCTAGCTCTAGAGGCTAACTCAGCTTTGACAACAATCAGATCTTGAGTTATCTTCGTGATATAATTTTCATCCACCTTCCGTTTTTTTTACTAATCTCTCATTCACCTTTGTCTTTTCTTCACACTCTACCTTGACATTGGTATAGTTCTGTCGAAGGCTTTGTAAATCATCACTCAATGCGGTATTCTTTCTCTTCAGCCTTTCAACTTCTTCCTTCAATTTCTTCACTTCTTCACAATCAACATCAGGCATAGATTTTTCAACAGGATTATGAGAAATTAGCTTAAAAGGCAATTTGACCTCCTCTACTCTATCTACCATCCATTGCTAATATGGGATTTCTTTGCTTATTACCTATGGCCTCATATCTCTTTTCGCGCGGAATGTATCCTTCCAGACACTACGGATTTGGCGCAATGTTTCAGTGACAAATCCATCCTTGTAGTAACACACAAGTGCAATTAAAGCAGTAGGTGTGGGTGCTCCCCGGATCGGATAGCCAAACTGTCTCTGAGCCAAGATTGGATTATAGTTAATGCATCCTTTTGTCCCTATGAGAAGCACATTAGGAAAATTAGCACAACTATAGATGAGACTCGTTCTTTGTTGCCAAAATGGTTGCCATAATATTTTTGTTTGATTCTGACCAGCAAAATATTGACCCCATTTTTTACCACTTTTCGTCTCCCGTTTCCTCCGAGTCACCAGCTTTATTGGGCAATTAATCCCTATCACATTATCACCAATGCGAGCCATCATCCAAATATACAGAGAAGGCACACAACATGTTAGCTTTCTCATGTTTCTCTCGTGACACAAATCCAGAGCTAAGAGAGTGTCAGCCAAAATTGCCGTAACTGGATTTTCAAATCTTGTTTTAACAACAACAAAGATATCTACTGCAATGTAATCAACATAATGAACAACATTAGGAAACACCATTACTCCATATAGTGTAAGAGCTAGAACGTCCATGAAAGTTTCCCAATCTCCCTTTATACTCAGCTGAAGAAGATATGCCTCCAAGAATCTTTGGGAAAGCCCTTCAATACCTCTTATAGCAGTTAGTCGGTCACTCAACTCGTCTTGAGATATTTTAGTGATGGGCGACAGTGTCAAAATAGAAGTATGTTGCTCTAAGTGCCTGTAAGGAACTCCACCATTCAAAGATATGTGCAGGATCTGCTCGTACTCCTCAATAGTAGGCACCAACTAAAAGTCTTGAAATGTGAAGCACCTCAATGATGAGTCATAATAATGAGCAAGTGCAGTGATGCCAAGTATTTGAACCTCCAGTTCTAACAACGCTAACAGATTTCCATACTTCTTTCTGGAAACTCCTCTATGTATAGCTTTTAAGCTTCCTCCCCAACTCTCGGAGACTCGACAGATTATTTTCTATTGTTCTGATCTTCATCTTCCTCTTCAGGTTGAGAGATTCTGATTACCTTTCAACTTCAAATTCAGATCTAATTTCCATGTTCTGGTGTATAACTTTCAACTTCACTGTTTAAAATAAAAATAATGATGCATGAGATCATATGTTACAATATGCATGCTATGCAACAAAACAAACACAAATTATTTCCACAGGTTCCACATTCTCCATTCATAACACATAATCAGCCATTATTCAACATCATTTCATCTTCCCTCAATAGATAACTGAAACGTTGGAGAGTGGTTGCAGTAACTTGATTGCCTCCCTTAGTGCCCTAAACAAATCGGCAGCATAACACCTAAAGGTTTTAAGATCTTTACATGCATCCTCACAAAGGTAGGTTTCCTATTTCCTAGAGGTATAAAGGTCACCAGAGCTATAGCCCTTATTTATCACCTTATTCAAAGTTGTCGGTAAACAATTAGCTTATGAATAGGTAAATAAAGAGAACAGACTCTGATTGAGATTCTCATGAAAACCGAAGTAGGAAGTACATCCCGTCCAATATCACTAAATCCCTCTATTTCTAAACTTTTTCAGACCCGAGGTTTTAGGGTCCCACTCATGATACATGCATGAAAAATGTGTGTGAAGGGAGAAAATTTGTACCCAACCCCCACCTGCAAAACAGCCAGAAAAATCCTAAGCAGGTATATAGGAGATATAACAGATAAAGCATGTCGCCTACCCTAAGGTTCAATTATTCAAGCAAGAACAAACAAGAATACTTATATACAAAGAGAAACAAGAATACATATATACAAAGAGAAAGAAAAACACAAACATTTAGAAAATCACATTCATATTTACTTATTAAATTAAAATTGGCTTGACTCTCAGGTCACATCCCTATTGAATTCGCCATCAGTCACAACCGGGGTCACCACGGGGACAAATGAATTAAAATAATTGAAAAAAATTTAGAAAAAAGGACTCGCCATCACAGTTTATTATGGAAAACTATGGAAAAACAAAAAAAAAATGATAAAGCAAGTCTGCGAAAACCAGATTTCGGGTCCGGGAGTCGGTTACGTGTGGGGAAGGTATTAACACCCCCACAACGCCCGTCCTGAGACGGTACCTTTAATTAAATAAATAAAATGAGTGTAATTTTCAAAATATTTATTTTCTGACAAAAATGAAAATAAATAAAAAAACATATTTTTTTATTTTTTGAAAGCGGCCCGACAAGGTTTGACCTTGCTACTACGTATCTCCATCAGTGATGGAGAATCAAGGATACATAGTTCTTTTAAATAAGATTGTTTGTTGGTTTGATGTTTTTAATTTTTGAAAATTTTAATATTTTTATTATTTTTATAAAACTTCGTTTTGGATATCGTTAGATGCATACGACCTTTTTGGTAACCAAAAAAAATTAAAAATCTTTCAAATTAAATCCCATGACGCGAACGACCATTTAGGAATTCAATAAAAATTCAAAAAGAAATTAAAATCTTTGAAATTAAATCCCATGACGCGGACAGCCATTTAGGAATTCAATAAAAATTTAAAAAGAAATTAAGATCTTTCAAATTAAATCCCATGACGCGGACGGCTATTTAGGAATTCAATAAAAATTTAAAAATAAATTAAGATCTTTCAAATTAAATCCCATGACGCGGACGACCATTTGGGCATTTAATAAAATTTATATTTATTTATTTAAAAGAAATTAAAATAAAGAAAATATTTTAAATTAAATTCCTTGACGCAGACTGCCATTTAGGAATTTATTAAAATTTTATTTATTTATTATTAATTAATATATTTTTTAAAGATGAATAAAATAAAATCAAAAGAAAATAAAATTTAAGCCAAAAAAAGAAAATAAGGTGAATTATTATATATAAAAAAATGGTAGTAGTGTATAAATCAAAATAAAAGTGTTAAGAGGTTAATGGCTAAAGCCTATTTTTTAAAGCTATATCAGGGCAAAGATGTCAAAATACAAAAGTGGAAGTACAACTATAAAGATTAGGGGTGCAAACAACCACAATGGACCTAACCTCGAGCCCAAAAATAACTCCATTTCTAACTTGGGGTGTTGTATAACAAACTAAGGGGTGTAAAATGTTTATGGGCTTAAGAAAACACTAAGGCCCAAAGAAAACTCTAAACCCTAATTTCCCACCCTTATCTCTTTTCCTCAACACATTGAGAACCAACCTAAACCTAAATAGAGGAGCAGCGGTAGGTGGCAATGACAGTGCTGAAGGGTTTGGTATTGCGGCTGCAGGCAATGCGTCTTAGGTTAGAGGCGCAACGGCGGTTTGTGTCACCATCGCGCAGGTTGTGGAAGTTATCGTGAGAGGCTATTGAGATGCGGCAACGACGTTCGGTGATGCTGCGGTTTGGGAGCAGTGGCGGCTGCCTGCGCGCGAATAGTGGCGAGGTGTAGGGAGGTGTGGCGAGGTGCAAGCGAGGCGCGGTGGAGGTTCTGGTGGAACGTTTGACAAGGAGGTTGGGGAAGTTGCATGCGGCAATGGTGGTAGGAGAGTATTGTTGTGGTGACCCTAGCCTTAATAGATTGGTGGAGAGGAAGGTGAGGAAGATGGTTTCCGACGAGGCAGTGGATGTGCATTGCATCGGTTGAAGATGGCGGAAGCATTTGGTGGCTAGGTTTGGAGTGGAAGGTGAGCTTGTGGTTGGGGCTACTGTATCTTCATGCTAGAAGCCAGAGAGCTTGTGGTGATGATGGATTTTTAATTATTTTTTAAAAAATTAGAATGCCAGTTTCGAATCTAAGACTTTGTAAATTAAGAAATGCCATGAAGAGAAAAAAAAAACATTTTTATTTCTTTATCTTTATATTCTTATATTTATTTACGAAATGGAGCCATAAGATGATGTAGAAAAAAAAATAAAAAACATCACAAGAAGACAAGAGTACAAGACTTATAATTTTTAATCTTCGAGATCCATATAAAAATTCAACATTTACAAATCATACCTGTACTGATTCTCCAAGAATAATAGCCTCCTTTCTAGATGCTTCTTGCTTCTCAATTTTAAACTGAGTGCTGACAGTAAGATAGGAGGATCAATCTTCTCTTTTCTCCTGCTCAATTTTTTCTCCCTTTCCTTCTTTTTGTCTCTGTATCCTCCTCCTTCTTTTTTCGTATCTCTCAAAGTGATCAGTAGGTCTTTTTAACGTAATAACAATTATCCTCTTTTTTATTATTTTATTTATTTTTATTCTGAAAGTAGTTCAAAGCAGTTTTGAAAGTTTGACCCTTTCTTTTTTCTTTTATTTTTATTATTAAAGATGGAGTGTAGATGAACGTGAGGTGAAACAGTTTGAGAACGATCACATCTTATTTTTATTTTTATTATTGTGACATGGAGAACATGGGTGGTTCAGAGTAGTTTTAAGATTGACAAATTCTCCTTTTTTTATTATTATCTTTATTTTTTTTGTGAGTAGTTAAGATTGAGTGGGAAGTTACGGAGAGTTGAGGGAATTTTTTTTAATTTGTATTTTTTCTAATTCTTTTAATATTTTTTTTCTTTTTTTTAAGGAGAGAGATATTTTAGAATATCTTATTATCTATTATTTCACTCATCTTTTACCTCTTGATCAATCTTGAACATTTTTTAACGGTCTTGAACACAACATAACTCACATAACCAAATCATCAAATTTTTCTTATATTTTTATTATTAATTTAACCGGACGAAATTGGGTGTTGACATGAAGAAAAATGAAAAGAAAATAATGAATTGCTAAGTGTTGAAAGCACCAAAATCTTTTTGTTCTTATAAAAGCTTTCTAAAGAACATTGTTGTGTTCATTAGTAACTTAGAAGACCGTTTATTCTTTGTATACTTCAAAAAGAAGTTAATCCTCTCTAGTGAGCAAACTTCGTGATCATTTAGTTAGAAGTGGTTGTGTTTCAAATAATACACAGAGGGTTAGTTAGGAGTGGCTGAGATCCAAATAATACTTGGATTTTTAGCCATGAGTGGTTGCGTTTCAAAAAATACATAGGTTATTAGTCATGACTGATTGTGTTCCAAAAACTACTTAAGTTAGTTTTTTTCAAGAGTGGTTGGGTTCCAAAGAATACTCGTATTGTAATTTGCAATAGTAGTTTGCATAGTGAAACTGAGTTAGTTGATTGAGAGCTAAATGTAATATGTGTTATCAAACAAACCAGTGTAATACAATATAAATATTTCTTTCCTTAATCTTTGTTCATTGCATATTATTATATTGCACTAACTAAAGAAGGAGAGGTTTATGAACTAAGTTTTTGAAAAGCTTTTGACAGATTGTTTGTCAAGTAAAACTATCATTTGACTGGATATCATCAAAAGATATCTTGCAAAAATTTCAAAAAGTTTAAAACACAATTCAACCCTCTTATATTGTGTTTTTGGTCTATTTTCACATTTGGTATCAGAATGCATCTTTAAAGGGTTTAATGCTTCAAAATCTAGAGGATAAGATCTAACAACATGGTAAGAATTGAGCAATATCTTATCACAAATGGAGAGTCCCTCATAAGACCTCCATCCTTCCTCTACGAAACTTTCCATATTGGAAAGACAAGAGGAAAATTTATGTTAAGTCCATATTATCAACTGTTGCAAATCATCACTCAATGAGATATTGAGATCACATCCCAGGAGAAGATTGGGAAGAAGAAGAGTTTAACACTATGCAATTAAATAATAAAGAAAGCTACACTTCTTTTGTGTTTTGTTTAAAAATGAATATAAATAGGCTTGTGCATTTTGGCATGTTTTCATACTTGGTATCAGAGCTCAACCTCTTAAGGGTTTAATGCTCATAATCTAGGGGATAAGATTCAACAACATGGTATGAATCGAGCAACATTTTATCACAAAAAGGGTGTCCCTTACAAGACCTCCAACCTTCCTCGACAAAATTTTTCGTATTGGAAAAATAGGATGGGAATGCATATTAACTCTACACATTACCAGTTGTGCCAAATCATTACTCGATGAGATATTAACATTACATCCCAAAAGAAGACTGGGAAGAAAAGTTTAACACTATGCAACTAAATAATAAAGCAAGAAACACTTCATTTGCACTTTTTCTAAAAATGAATATAAAAAGGCTTGTAGGTTGAAGGCATAATGAGATTTGGGACTTCTTAAGAATCAAGTACGAGGGGAACAAAGATTTTATACAACCTTCACATGTCGGTATGAATCCTTCACCTTGAAAGAAGATGAAAGTGTTGATTATATGCTTTGAAGGATGTTGATCCTTCTAAATGGGCTTAAAGCTTTCGGGTAAAGTTTTTTCGAAACAGAAATTAACCTAAAGCTACTGGACAACATGTAAAAGGTTTGGCATTCTAAAATCACAATCATCACAAAGGTTCAAAATTTGAAGAAGCTGACATGAGACAGGTGCCTAAATATTGAGAGTATACAAGATACATAAATATTAGAAAGAAACAACTATATCGTTTGACAAATGGTTGTAGACCAGATAAAAATTGAACTAGATAGAAATCACATGTAAAGAGATTAAACCATTTCAAACAGTGGAATATTATTCCAAATTTAGTTTGAAAACTAAACTAATGAGAAAATCTTATTAATGTCCTAAAAATTTAAACAAATACTTAAAACGTAGACAATAAAAAAATAAGATTTTTTTTTTCAAAATAAAACTTTATCTAACCGAAGAATTATATATATATATATATATATATAATTAAAATTATTATTAGATGTAAAATATATATTTTTATTAAGTGTGATAAAAGTTTTCAAATGAATAAATATATTTAATTTTAATCTAGTGACATTTATAAAATTTATTCTATTGAAATAAAATATGAAAAAGATATTTATTGAAAAAGTATGTTTCCAAGAAAAAAAGTATCTTTTATATTTTATTTTTTAAAATTCATAATGAAGTGGCACCTATGATAATTAATCAAAATGAAAATCAACATTCAGTCATTTAGAACTAAATTTTTAAGTATAACTAACTATAAATAGTTAAATATGTTGTACAGGTAATATGTGGATAATATATTATTATTACTATTATATTTTAATTGCGAGACATCCAACCGTCGCGAGTTGGTTTGGAAAATCCCGTAGGGGCACGTCCCCCTGTCGTCAACGGACTTTTGACCAGAGGAGAATAAACGCACTACACAGAAACTCGACAAAAGTAACGTATTTAACAATTTAAACTTTAAACTCCAGTGGGACCCACCACTCACATGAATTGTCTTGTCTCATCATCCCCATTCACACACCAATCAAACACTCACTCAGTATCTGTAAAAATCCAAAATTTCCTCACAAATCCAACCCACTTGCTGTAGTAACTGTCCCTTCCTCCCTCCTTTCCTCGAACCTTCCTTGCGTCCCCTTCCTCATTCCCTCTTCACTTGCCATCTGCTTTCATAGCCCTTTGTACGTTTCATTGAGTTGCTCCTCTGCTTCTTTCTCTATCTTTGTTTTCCATCGCAAAGATTCAAACTTTTCAGTTTTTTCCGTTTTCTTTGTTTTCGCGTTGGATTTCTTGCTCTGTTACTGCTCCGCATAATTGGCCGTCCCTTGTTATTTTTCTCCACTCTTTATGTGCCATTAGTTCTTTTTCTACTTCACCACTGTTTGGTCGAAATCTGGGAACATGTTTAGTTATTTTCATCGAGGTTTGTTTCAAAAGTTCCTTTAGAAAAAAAAAAAAGATTGGGTGATTATTTTTAATAGAATCTTTCCCTTTTGGGCTATAGCACATGCTATCACTTCTGAGAACTATATTTTTGGTATCACAAATTTGATTTTTTTATCATTACAAGTTTAAATAAATTTCACTGGGTTGCACTTTTAATATTGTTATGGTGGGGTTTGTGCTTTGCTTGAGAAATGAAGTGTGTGATTGTTATTGTCTCTTATCTATTTCAGGATTAGGGAGTGTGGTGCATGAAGGAGGTATTCAATGAGATTTACAAGGCTGGTTCTGTTGCATTGTTTTTGAAGTAGGCTATACAATTATGGGCACTGCACAACAAGAGAAGTTTGTTAGGTTAGTTTGATGATGCGTGCCTTATTTACTCTCAGTGCTTTTATGTTGTTGTCAATGGAAATTTTAGAAGCATTCTACTTTTTATCTGTAGCACATGTATTTTTCATTCTTGCGGTTGAGGGTAAGAGTCACAATTCAGTTACCACTTGTCCAAATCAAAGTGTTTCGAAACTTCCAAATTATAGAAGTTTTTTTTTGCCTTAATAAGCATTTATATGGAAGACATCTTTTGGTAGGAATATCACAAATATTAACTAAGTTTGTATTGTCATTTGTTCATCGTTTAATATTTAAGTGATGTTCAGGTTCAGGGATTGGAATTCGGAGAAGAGTTCAGAGAGCAATTATTCTGAGAATAAAATTGCAAACTCAGGGATATTTAGAACGACATTAAGTTCAGTTTCTGAGAAGTTTCAAAATGGATTGGAATCTGGTTCTGACAGGATAAAAAGATTCAGAACATCGTTCAAATCTTTTCCCTATAGTAGTGTTCTTTCTAGAAGCTTTAGTCCTAGAAAGAAAATACTTGATCCACAGGGTCCATTCCTTCAAAGGTGGAACAAGATTTTTGTATTATTATGTGTTATCGCAGTATCGCTGGATCCTTTGTTCTTTTATGTCCCGGTTATTGATGATGAGAAAAAATGTCTTTCACTGGACAGTAACATGGAGATTACAGCAACTGTCTTAAGATCTTTCTCTGACGCTTTTTATATAATCCACATGATTTTCCAATTTCGTACTGGATTCATTGCCCCCTCTTCTCGTGTATTTGGAAGAGGTGTTTTGGTTGAAGATTCTTGGGCAATAGCAAGGAGGTATCTATCATCATATTTCTTAGTTGACATTCTTGCTGTTCTTCCCCTCCCACAGGTACGATACTTTTCCATATTGTCTATGTCCCACTAACATCTTAGTGTAGATTCATTTTTACATTGTGGGGTTCATTTGTGATCTTATTGACTCAAGGCTTGTTATAATATTGCTAGGTGGTGATTCTAGTTATCATTCCAAAGATGAGTGGTTTCAAATCACTTAATACCAAGAACCTGCTGAAGTTTGTTGTCTTCTTCCAATATGTGCCTCGTTTATTGCGGATCATTCCATTATATAGAGAAGTTACAAGAGCCTCTGGCATTCTCACTGAATCTGCTTGGGCTGGAGCTGTATTTAATCTTTTTCTTTACATGCTTGCAAGCCATGTAAGTTTACGATATATACTTTCATTTATATATATCGAAAATGAATTTTGATAATATTGCTTTCATATAGGTATTTGTTTGTGTTATTTACTTGCTATTTCTGGTTTTACTAGTTCTTTTTTTCTTTTTTTGTTCGATCAGTTATTGATAACTTTTCAGATGTAGTGGTGGGATTAATGATCTGTCCATAACAATTTCATTTTGTCTTATCAGTTCATTAAAAATTTATGGTTTTTTGGCGGAGGCTATGCTTACATGTGTAAGTGGGTTGGGATCTACACTTGCCACTTCTGTATGCTATGCTAGTTGCATAACAGAGATATAGATTATTAGATGCAGATATTTGAAGATTGAATTGGCTAGTTTATGATAGGAACTGTCAAAATGAAATTTGCAGAATAGAGAAGTTTCTAAAAAGTTTCTTACAAGTATTTAATGGTATTCATTTGACTCTATATTTCTAAATGTTAGAGTCCTGTTGAATTCTAAGAGTTATTTTTCAGATGTCTTTGAATGTGCTACAAAATGCAAGCAAAAGTAGGAAAAAAAAAAATTCAAAACAGAGACAATTTCAGTTCCCAAATTGTCTTTCTCTTACTCTAAAATTTTTCTACACAATTTTGTAGAAATTAAGTTCCTTGAGTTTTAAATACCTACCAACATTTCCTTAGAATACCACCAACAACCTTGAAGCACCTTAAATAGAGATGCAACTTGAAAGGTTAACTACCTTTGATATGCTAATTTCCCTAAGAGTGGTAACTTTACTAGTTGTGTTTGAGAACGCAAAATAAATTCTCTTGCCCCCTTCTCTTTATGTCAAATTAGATAAATTTAATTTTGTGATCAGCAGGTTCTTAGTGATCTCTTATTCAGCATTATATACTATAAAAGATGTTAATGTGCCCGTGTTGGACATATTTTAGGCATTTGTCAGGTGTGAGACAATACTTCAAAATTTTGCTAATACGTATTCATGTCGGTGCCTGTTGTATGTTCATACCTCTCAAGTATTCATGTATATTGTAGTTACCATGTACCTTTTTGTTTTTGATTCCTAGTATTGCATGTTTAAATATGATACATCAATTTGCATTTTTCTTACAAAACATAATATTAATGAAAGTGTGAAAATTTGAATTGATGTCGCTCGCATTTCTTTGTGATTGCTGCGTTAATTGCTTTTTCAGGTTGTTGGTGCCTTTTGGTACTTGTTTTCTATAGAACGAGAAACCACATGTTGGCAAGAAGCCTGTCGAAGTAATACAGTATGTAACAAGGCAGATATGTATTGTAATGATTATTTGGGTGGCTTTAGCAAAATTTCGACATTTCTGAGTACTTCTTGCCCAATTCAGAAGGAAGATAAAACTCTCTTTAATTTTGGAATGTTCATTGATGCTCTTCAATCCGGTGTTGTGGAGTCAAGAGATTTTCCACAAAAATTCTTTTACTGCTTTTGGTGGGGCTTAAAAAATTTGAGGTGCGCTTCATTGATTCTTTTTTTTAATATATGTTATAAATTTAGGTTTAAGGTAAATCATATTATGTTGCAATAGGTTTATGATTTTGTGGCTTCTTTTTGGGGTTTGATTTAGTATTTTTTGTACTGTTGCACTACATGGATTTTATAAGTGTGCATGCGCTCAAAGCATAGAAATGTTTATGATGGTTCCCTATTATGCTGGATGATTTGTGGTTACAAGTTCTCTTTCTTTCAAAGTGCATGCATCTTCAGGTCCATTTGTTTTTGTCTGCAAGAAGTGGTTGGGCACATAATATTTGTAGATAGATAAAAAATGGATCATCAGTTAAATTAATGTACTAGTTAGATAATCTGTTGTGCTGAAGGCTGGAAAATGATTTACCCTTCAGTTTTGAATCTGTTTAATGGCTCAATAAAAATGCTACTTGGGGTGGGGATTTTTATTTTTAAATTTTAAACTTGAGCATATTATTACTAAAGTTACTATTTTAATATTCTGTAATTTTTTCTATTGCAGTTCTCTTGGTCAAAACCTGGCAACAAGTACCTATGTTTGGGAAATATGCTTTGCAGTTTTCATTTCTGTATCTGGTTTGGTGCTATTTTCATTCCTCATTGGAAATATGCAGGTTCGTACCAAATACTCCGTTTGTTCCTTTTTTTAGGGTAGTTGAAGATTCTTTTGGGGAAACTAAGAAATGCAATAATTTTTTTATTTTGAATAAAATATTTATTAGATTTTTCATTTTACCCTTTTCATTTCTACATCATAATTATCATATATTTAAACTAGTTAAAATTAGGTGAAAGGGTACGAGTATAAATGGTTAATGACAGTTAAATAGAAAAAAAAATAATCATCTAATCATGCAATGGAGCTGGCTGACATATACTATTTATTAATTTTGGATTTTGTAGTACCTTTATTGCAAGTGCTACATATACTCTTGAGATCTGTATCATATTTTCTTGTCTTTATCTTTCCCTTCTTTGAATACTATTCTTCTGTAAGGTCAGTAAATCTTTTATCTTGGTAGTTGAATTAAGATATCCTAGTTGAATTATGAGCTTTCCATGGAACAACTTCCAAACTAATTTCTCTTATCCATCTTCTAATCATACTCAAACGTTTGGTCTCCTTGGCTTTTTCATCACATTTCTACAATTCTTGTTGTGGTGATTCCTAAGTTAAGCAGTTCTTGAATCTTTATGACTTAAAATAAAAAATTCCACAACAAGCAATAAAAGTTAGCTTGATAAGAAGAGAGTATACTTACTAGAGGAATAAATAAGGAGATGGAGTTCTGATTTGCCATGCGATATTATTTAGAAGCCCGAGTCATTCTATTAAATTTTCTATAGTTTTGACCAATTAAACTTGTTTTGAAACAGACATATTTGCAGTCAACAACCACAAGATTGGAGGAGATGAGAGTAAAGAGAAGGGATGCAGAACAGTGGATGTCTCACCGATTGCTTCCTGACGGCCTGCGAGAGCGAATCAGACGATATGAGCAATACAAATGGCAAGAAACCAGAGGCGTAGATGAAGACAATTTGGTTCGTAATCTTCCCAAGGATTTAAGAAGAGACATTAAGCGACATCTTTGTTTGGCTCTGCTGATGAGAGTAAGTGCCCCTGTCCCCTTGATAGATTTTTTTTAATCTTTATTCCTTTCTGCTGTTATCCACATATTTTGAACCACCTGTGTGTAGTGATTGTGAATTTTATCTCTTTTCCAAAACTCTTACTTTTAAGTTTAAAGAAACTGTTGGTGGTATTCTAGAAGAGCAAAATTGTGTAGTATAAAACCAATCTAAAACAACAAAGAGAAGATAATCTGGGATTGAATTGATCTCTCATTTGATTATTCTTTTTTTTTTTCTTTTTGCTTAACTTCTATAGTACATGTAAAGGTATTTTAAAGATTGAAAATAACTCTTAGAATTATATAACTGTACTCTAACATTTACAAATATAAATAATTGAATGAAATACCCATTAACAAAACTAGAAATTGTGTCATATGTCTTCTGATGCCTCATTGCAATTTTTACTCTGATAGAGAAGAATCTTGTAAAACTCACTTCAATCAATATTTTATCTAGTTCTTGATTTTTTTTCAAGACAAAAATTATTTCTTTCATTCTTATACTTCAATGGGAGGTCTTATAAGACCAGGTCATAAACTTCTGACCAGCAATGGAAACTTCCTAATAAAAGCCATAGTTGAGTTTAAGTTCAATATCAGAAATAACCAACCGAACATTGTGTGTTGTGTGAACTTAAGGTGCCAATGTTTGAGAAAATGGACGAACAACTTCTGGATGCAATGTGTGACCGTCTGAAGCCAGTGCTCTTCACTGAAGAAAGCTACATTGTCCGAGAAGGAGACCCAGTTGACGAAATGCTCTTCATAATGCGTGGGAAGCTACTGACCATAACAACCAACGGTGGAAGAACCGGTTTCTTCAACTCTGAGTATCTGAAAGCTGGTGACTTTTGTGGAGAGGAGCTTCTCACATGGGCCTTGGATCCCCATTCCTCATCCAACCTTCCCACCTCAACAAGAACCGTCCAAACTCTTTCAGAAGTGGAAGCCTTCGCCCTCAAAGCTGATGACTTGAAGTTTGTGGCATCACAGTTCCGGCGCCTTCACAGCAAGCAGCTACGCCACACTTTCAGGTTCTACTCGCAGCAATGGCGCACGTGGGCTGCATGTTTCATTCAAGCTGCATGGCGGCGCTATAGTAAGAGGAAGCTTGAAGAGTCTCTGGCTGAAGAGGAGAATAGGCTGCAAAATGAGTTGGCTAAATCAGGCGGAAGCTCACCTAGCCTTGGTGCTACAATATATGCTTCAAGGTTTGCTGCTAATGCACTCACATTGCTACGCCGTAATGGTATAAAGAAGGGTAAGGGTAGGGTCCCAGAGAGACTACCCCCCATGCTGCTTCAGAAGCCTGCAGAACCTGATTTTACTGCGGATGAGGAATAGGCTGTGTGTTCATATTTTGGTACAATTTTGAAGTGTATAATATAATATACAGGGTTCACAAATTAAGGCAACTTGTATATATATAATATCCTGTTGTTACTCAATGCTTTTTAGTATAATGTTTTTGGTTTTCATTGATAATGAGAGCTTCTGTATTAATCTTTATTCATGATACTGGTTTAGTTGTTTCAATTTACTTTTTATGGGCTTAATCAACATGCATTCTCTCTTTATTTTATACAACTTCAGCACTTTCATATGATGCACCTTTACAAAATTATTAATTTGGTCTTAGATTACTGCTACTTATTTTAACCCAAAATTTCACTCTAGTTTATTTTTGTTAGTTATCACAATAAAATAATAGTTATTAAAACTTTATTATAATAGGGAATTTTACAAAATATGTAATATAAAACTGTTACCAACACTACTATATTAATATTAGTATAGATAATGTTATTTCTACTTTTCAATAGTATACTATTTCAAAAAATTTAACTAGAATCATATTGATTAAATATATTAAAAAACACCTGAAGTACATAAATTAAACGGAAAACAATTATTTAATTTTCATTAAAATGTAATCTCATGAAAATTTAAGATATATATATATATATATATATATATATATATATATATATATATATATATATATATATATGTGTGTGTGTGTGTGT
>Ga0209700_106322_pt1 | contig 18515 bp, 14 predicted proteins | sample SiratroredBW_FD_187528 | JGI IMG/M metagenome (GOLD analysis project Ga0209700, IMG submission 187528) | Root nodule microbial communities of legume samples collected from California, USA - Siratro red BW (SPAdes) (version 2) | ecosystem: Host-associated > Plants > Roots > Nodule | place: USA...
GATACATGCAAGAATGTTTTTTATATTTATAAGGTAAAGTTTTAATGCACAAAACAAATTTGAATGATAAATATGTTACAAGTATTTGAAGAAGTTGACTATTTTGCAGGAATGAAGCAAAATTAAAAAAAAAATATGTTACGGAAAATGTTTTTTGAAATTCTTTCTGAAAATGATTTCCGAAACTGATAACAAGAAACAGAAACAAAACTTCAAAATATATGTAAAAAAAAAAAAAAAAAAAAAAAAACATAAAAAAAAAAAAAAAAAAAAAAAAAAAAAAAAGCAGACATCACTTCAATAAAGATTCTAACCTTAATGATGAATAAAATAAATTGACGTCTACAGACATGATATTCGATTCCATTTTTTTTTTTTTACTTCCTAGATTATCTTTTGTTATGTAAATGAATTTTTAAAAAATAAGTGCAGATTCATTTCCTAAATTCGTTATGAAATGGTTAAATGTACTTCTTTAATTACCAACAATAATATAATAAAGTAAAAACTTTAATATATGCTGAGGTTTTATTGAAAAATTAAAGACGTTAATTACAATAATTGAAAAAAAGTAAAAGTAAATATTTCATTTTTTGGAAAGAAACCAAATCCTAACATTATCGTCTTGCTTTTGTGCCAATTGAATATAGTATTTAATTATAGAAAAATAATATATATGTATATAATCATAAGAATTTTATGTCAATAGATTAATCTTTTGTGTTGCTCGACTAAAAAACATTTTTTAATACACAACTTAATTAAATAAAATTTAATTTAATTTACAAAAATATTAATTTTAGTTTATGAGTGTGATTTTTGTTTCGGAGATATCTAAGATGGGTTGAAATTCAGTTTGTATTAAAATAAATTCTTTATTCCAGATACATTTTTTCGAAGACAAGATGTTAGTCTCTTAAAAATTAAGGAATAAATGAGACATGAGTTTGATTGAAAAGATGAATTTCATATTTTTTTTTTCGTATCTATATAGGTATGGTAATAGTTTGACTAATTATGGTATTAAAGATGCTAATTTATTTGGTGAGAGGGAATTTTCTAATACTTTTTATAATTTATATAAAACTTCCACAATTGATTTTTTTTAATATATATATGCTATCACAAATATTGCAAATAATTAATATAGATTATACTACTAACCTAATTAAGATCATATATATATATATATATATATATATATATATATATATATATATTGATTATTTCACATTCTTATTTTCATTAAAAAAAAAGTTACTTATAATATTTTATTTAAATTAATTTAAGTAATTAATTTATTGATGTAGTGACTAAACATTTTGCATTCATATTGCAAGTATAATTAATGTCATAAGAAACTAGGCTAAATGTACGAAAACTTGTTAAATCAACGATATTGCAATATCCACCTATCATATTAGCATTTATGATATAGTGATAAAAAAGATGGCAGAAAAAATTAGTTGAAACTCTTCAATAATTAAATAATTTCCGTAACAAGAGAATAGATGTAAAAATTTACCATGATTGTGAGACTAAACTTATTTTTAATAGATTGAAATTTCCGAATTTGGGCACTAATTTAAAATCTGTCTTAGATTGCATTTCAATCGTTAGAACTTGATAACATATTCTTTACTGTATTAAAAAAGTATAAATTTTAATTAATAATACATTTTTTTATAAATAATTTCTTGTGATATTATGGTATAAAATTTATTTTAAAATAAATATCGTAAAAGAAACCTTTATTATAATTATATTTATTTCTTAAATTTACAATTTAATATATATAGTATTAAAATTAATAGACCATATGAACAAATAATTTGACTCAAATTTATCTCATTTGTTATTAAATTTTAATCAAAATAGAATCAGATTTTAGTAATTAAATATTAATTCAAATAAAAAAGCTATAAAAAAAGACATAGAAAAACTTGTCAGCGTTTTCTTTCCTTAATTTTTTTTTACAATAAATAATTTATTTATATTTTGTAGTTATTATATAAATGTAGTGATTGGGTTCTAACGAAATCACAATTGTTCGAAGAAAAAAGAAAATTGAACTTCTCTGTCCCAACAATCATTTCATTGTAGTTTTCTCTCCTTTCCAATCACAGCGATCTCAAGAATTAGGGTTTCTTCATTTCTTTCTTACTGGTTTGTTCCCATTTTTTCATTTTCTTTCTTTTCTTTTGCTTTCTATGCAATTCGAATCACAATTTTATTAGTTAGCATTTGTTGCTGATGAAAGGGGTAAATGATCAAATTGTCGTTTGAATACTTCTCTGGATCGATGTATCGCTGCAAATTTCATGTTTTTAAAATTGTTTCAATTTTGATTGAGGTTTTAGTTTAGCCTGATCTTGCTGGTGTTTGAAAAGGGATCACTGAAAAGTGAAATTTTAAAGCTTTTGTTTTGTTTTTACTTGTTTCTTGATCTTCTCGGAATAAATTCTTGATCGGATGTTTTAAATTTCTGTATGAGTGCTCCATCAAGGAATGATGAAACATATTTTATTGAATCTAGTTACTTTCACATGCATTTATTAAAAGGGTTACAATAGAATTTAATGATTGAATCGCCGTTGATATCTTGTGTTTTGGCTCTGTAGTTTGCTGGTTAGAGCTTGTTCAATCATACTCTACTCTCTGTGTATCTTTTTTCTTTTTCTCTTTAATTCTTGCTTTTGTAGATTCTTTCAGATTTCAAGGTTTTGATTCTTTCTTGTATTATTTTAGATGCCCCAAGAAAAGAATTTACCTTTCGATTAACTTTAGCTTCGTGTTGACTGATTCTTTCTCTTGTATGTGTGGGGAAAGGAAGATCAATAAGAAGAATAGTTTATCTACACCTGATTCAACTCAATGAGGCCGCAATCATCGACTTTGAATCCTTATGCAGCCTCATATGTTCCTCTCTCTAAAAGGGGGGCAGAAAAAGATTCCAAGAATTATGATGGGAATGTTTGGTTTCAGACTCGTCAGGATGCCACAAATGATCAGCAACTTATCAATTCTAGTTCAGAAAGGCTCTTTAAACCTGAAGCTTTTCCGACCAAAAACCAGCCTGCCTCAAGTTCTTACACTTCGTCGTCTCAGAATGTGGTAGAGGTGGCTGAAAATCAGCTGCTAGCTGAAGAACTGGATATGGATTTGGAATATCTTAGGATAACATTTCCTGGCATATCGTATCAGTCCCTTGTAGATGTCTATGATGTAAACAGTGGAGACTTGGATGCTGCTATTGACATGCTCAGTCAACTCGAGGTATAGTTTTTAAGTTATTGGATTTTGGGGTTTAGATTTGTTTATCTAGTGCCTCATTTTTATTCTTCCAATTAGTTAATTGACAAAACATTTTTATGTCTTCATATATGTAAGCATAGTCAAATATTAGCTTCTATTCATTCTGTGCAAATGTTGAATCAGGTAATATGCTATGATACTAGACTGGAAATTTTGGTTAAATGTGTAATAAAATGTTGATGAAATAATAAATTGATCCCCCTTTATTTTTCCGTTCTTGTTCTTCCTGAAGATTGTTTCTCCAGATGATAATAAGAAATCGTTTCCATCTTATGGTTGTTGAACTTTCAAATGATGAGATTTCTAAAGTTTTTTTTTTTTTTTTTTTTTTTTTTTTAATTTATTTATTTTTTTAATTTTTTTTTTTTTTTTTTTTTTTTTTTTAAATTCCACTCATTCTTGTAAACTGTGTTTGATATTTTTTAAGTTTTATATACAATTGGTTTGCTTTTCTGTTTTCTTCCCAAATGTGTAAATAATTTAAGGAGTTTCATACATTGTGTTTTAATATAACGCAGCGCCCCCGCCCCCACCCTTCTTGTTCTGTTTTTGTTTTTAGGGAGCAGGATTACTGAAATATTATATATCTCTTGCAGATATGGATGTTATCATGTCTAAAATCTGTGCCAATTGATGTTAGTTTAACATTTTCTGGTATAATGAATTGATAGATTATGATAGTTTAATTATGTAAAGGCAAACATTCATTAGGTGGACACACTTATAGTAGTTACATCAAGTGTTGATGGATCACTTTCGAAACCCATTAAGTTGCAAACTAATTTTTGAGGCTTTTTTGTTTTCATGTTTCAGTTGGAGGGTGATGAATCCTCTGGAACTCTTCCAGAGACACTTGATATTGGTGATGTTTCAGAATCTGGATTACCAGCTGATTCTACTTCCTTAAAACAGAAGAACGTAGCAGAGGAAACCAGCACTTCTTCTAGTCACATGGCAACAGGCGATGTCTTATGAATTGGTTTGTCATTCATAATTGGTTTCGTTGGATATAAAATAAGTGTAAAAATCAAAATATTTTACTTTAGGTGGAGATCTTTCGATCATCGATTTAATGGTTCTGTATAGTTCTCAGCTTTGTCTTGTTTTGGCCATTATGGTCTGAAATGTTTTCTTTTTTTGAGTGGCTTGAGCAATTGTGTAATTTGATCAATTACATGAATTGGAGGGTGTGAGAGAGGTAAAAGAAAAACAACATACAAGTCAAGGTGATTTTCTCTTGGGATGGATTAAGTATAGTGTCTTGTTGACTTGCTTGCTGGGTTGTACCATGGTGAGCTAACTTTGAGGTTTTGCTGCTATAGATATATACAAACATATTTTATTGTCCATTTTATCAGTTCAGTGGTTATGAAGGTCATATTTGAGATAAATTGAATATTACATACTTATATTTTGAAAAAATTATGCATGAAAATAAAATTAATTAGTTGTTATTCACGTTTTTACTTAAAAACAGTTAATATAATATTGTAAAAATTACATGGTCATGTATTTCAATTTTTAATAATTGTGGCAAAAGGAAATAGCTCTCATTTACGTCACCTGATATTAAGGACAGGCTGGTTGCGGTGGTACTTGGCTTTATTATTTGAAAACGATTGATCGTCAAGGCTATTTTGCCTGAACAGTCATTGATTGTAACATCTGAATAAATCTTATCACTGACTATGCTTGAATAGTCAATCTATATCAAATAAATAAGAGAGTTAGATGAACCAAAAGCTAACTCGTAAGTTCATGCACTTTCACTTCTGATGTTGAGAAAAAAAAAAAAAAAAAAAAAGGAAAAAAAAAAAAAAAAAAAAGTGGGATGAAAAGAGAGTAAAGGGATTCAGACTCACATTAACACTCCTTAAGCAACCCTTAGGTTAATTTTTCACCCCAATAGCACATAGCACAGCTTCCATTTTTTATTTTTTTTTTCATGCAGCATACCGTGAATAATTGCAGGCTGCTTAGAAAACCGGCCAAAATTCGGAACCGAATTTTGAGCTGGAATCTTTCTTTGTTTTTCGTTTAAAAATAAGGAGGAGGAAAAGTTAGAGAAAATAAATAAATTAAATCTTAATTATTTGAAATTCAATGATTGAGAAATAAATCTTTTTTAATAAAAGTTTAGAAATATAAATATTTTTTAATAGAAATGGGAGATAAATTATATTGAGTAATAATATTTTAGGAAAAAAGTAATTAAATAATAGTAATTTATAAAAGTAAATTTAGTAAGAAATAATAATTTACAAACAATGTAAAAAATAATCATTTAGAAAAATAATTAATTTGGGAAGTAATTAATGGGAAGAAAAAATGTTGAAGAAATAATTTTCAGAAAAATAAATATATTTCGAAGTAATTATGTGATTTTTATTGAATTCAAAATGATAATATTAGTAGGTGTTTGTTTATAAATAAATTATATATTAAAGAAATAAAAATAAATAATCTTATAAAATTCATTAAGTTTAAAAAATTTTGAACGTCGCAAATGAATAATTAAGTAAGTATTATATATACTGTAATTGTTTTTTGAGATATAAAAATATGGATAAATAAAATTAATGCGTATAATATAGGTGGTGGAAAACATTACAATATTGTAAGATATAATTTAAAAAAATTGTAAATGTAGAATATTGAAGAACGAAGTTATGATGATTTCGTGTTTAATTAAAAGATAATATCTATAACAATTTAAATAGAACTAAATTAAAGTAAACGTTGAATAAAAGTAAATAGATAAATTTGGAATTTAATTAACCGAACATGCAAATGATTTGTTGATTTTGATGATGATCACATATTAAAAAAGAGTGCTTCTTCCTACACCTCGAAGTGTTATTGGGCACCTCCAAATTTTAAAAAAATCTCAAAGTCTGCACTTCAATAAATTACCATATTATTCTTGATTTGAAAAATAATAAAACAGTAAAACATTATATGGAGGTAGGAGACGAAAGGTGAGATGATGGTGGTGCTGTAAGGTTGTGCGTGGTAGTGTGGGTGGGTGTTGTGTGACATCAGCGGAAACGGGAGAGTGGAACTACAACAACGTGTAGAGTAACAGTGGCGGAACGTCGTTCAAGGTAAGTGGGATGGGTTGGTATATTTCAGAACACGTGTTCCAGAACAATATTTTTGCGGAATGAATTACGGAACCAAGTGTTCCATAATGTTAAATTTGGGGGTGCTAACATATTATGGAATGATCCATTCTGTAATTGTATTTTTTGTGTTGTGGAACCACCTGTTCCGGAATAGTGTAAATTTTTGAATTTCGAAACAGATTATTTCGTAACATATTTTTGAAGATTTGAGTTTAATGATGCCGATTTTTGTTGCAGTTGTCCAAAATGATTGATGAAGTTGATAATATGCAAGAATTACAATTAGTTAACTTTGATGGTGGTGATTTGGCCAATTATTTCACGATTGATGAGGTAATTTTAAGCAACATGGTCAGGATAAGAGAGTAATAGAGAACCATCAATTGGTCCTCCAGGGAATGCCCCAACTTCGGCACCTCGAACAAAGGTTGTGGGCTTTTCTCTTCGATCTCCTTGAGAACATGCACCTCTAGTTCTAGCCATGAGTCTGTCAACAACAACAAAATCAAATAAATTAAATATAAAAAAAACAGTTTGAAATGAGTTGCGGAACCACCCGTTCCGTAACTTGTATACAGATCCGTACAAATGTTGCGGAATGGGTGATTCCGCAACACATTACAAGGTGTTCAAATGTGTTGCGAAACCATCCATTCCACAACGTCTATACAGATCTATATGCAAGTTATGGAATGGTTGGTTTCGTAATATGTTTAGACACCTCCCAATGTGTTGCGGAACCACTCATTCCGCAACAAAAATAGTTTGAAAATACCCCACCCCAAATCGCAGATCCCACGAAATCTTCCCAAGTACACTACAAATCTTACTATAGATGATGCGTACCTCAAATGGTTGTAAAATGCAGTAGTAATCGACAATTTCGGAATGAATTGGGCACCCAAATCGCAACTCAGAACTTGGGAGGTGGCGCACGCAGTGGACGGAGTGAGAGAGATTGAAGGAGAAGGGTTTTTAAGAATTAGGGTGCAAGGGCAAAATGGTTTGTATTATACAAAATTAGGGGTATTTTTTTCTGTTTTGCAAATTTTGGAGTGCCTCAAGAACTACTTGGAGGTGTAGGAAGAAGCACTCATTAAAAAATAGAGGACATAAACTATTTAAAATTGAGTCTTTAAGTCCAGGGCAATTACTTCCTCCACCCCCACATTTGTTTCCTGTACCCATCAGAATATGTGAATGGACGCTTATACCCTTATTAACAAAGACAAAAGAAATTAGGATATTCTAAAAATTGTTTTCCATAAGAGACTGGGTTGTGGGTTGTGTGAAATGTCTTATGGAAAACGTTTTCCGTTAAAGATTTTTGTAAAAATATTTTTCGTAAAAGACTTTTGTATTTATGAAAAATATTTTTTGTAAGACATTTCACAGATCCTACACACCCATTCCGCAATTCGTTTTCCATAACCTATTTTTAGGATACGAATGCTACAGTAACCTTATACCCACTCTGCACCCCCTATGTAATGCAAAAACAAAAGCCACTTACCTCTTACTCATGATGATGTTGTTGGAGAAGCTTTCATTGCAGCACCCACCACCACGGTCGCCGGAGAACGTTCACACCACTCAGTAGCACCAACTGCACCACTCTCCTTTTGAATATTCTGGCAAAGGCGTTTTTGACATTATGATATTCTAATGGGGTGCAAGAAGCAATTGCCTAAGTCCAGTTGTTAGGTTTATGGTTTCTTGTGGTCACTTCCCTTTCTTTTTCTGTAAAAAAATTGTTGTACCTTGTGTATGTGACTATGACCATGGGGGAAATTGGAAGATCCCTTGTTTTTTAGGATTGAATTTATGGATTTAGCTTGGCTTCCCTTATATGTTGTAGTAGTAGTTGGCCTCCAGCTTAGTCATTGTGTATGTTGTGTATTGAATTAAAGAAGTTAAGATAGAAAGGAGTACATGCAAGAGAAAAAATGTTGTTTGAAAATAAAAGTACGTACTCATATTTACAATGCCTTTTTTAAGGGTGGCATTCTTGAAGCGCGTCTCACGAAATTTTATGCAATGTTTTGAATGCAGTACATATGCACAGAGTTAGCTTCAGTTTCACTCCCATGTCTTACGTATGCAACACGAATGGATTTGTAGTGGTCTAAAGTTAAGCATAGGTTGTCTTGAGGTGTGACATACCTTCTTAGGCTTTTTAGGAAAAAAAAAAAAACCAAACATTTGCACTCTCACCTTCAACAATAGCAAATGTGATGGGAAGTATATTGTTCCTCCCGTCTTGTGCAACTATGACTAGGAGGGTGCCTATGTATTTGTTGTAGAGGAATGTGTCATCTCCTTGTACCAGTGGTTTGCAAAACCAAAAGCCATCAATGCACAATTTGAAGGTCTAAAATGGTCCTTTGAAGTAAACAATATCTTGAAGTAACTCTTCACCTGAAGATATTGATTGTGTGGTCAATTGATACTTGAAACAAAGAACAAATTATGATATTGCTTACAATAGGTTGGAAAATTTATGGAATGATTCTTTCCAATTGTCATACACATTTTCAATTGTGGACAGTGTACCCAATTGAGGACTTCAAATGGCCAATTCTAGTGACAATTGGGGTAGATGGGCCAACATCGACAATTTCACAAAGATATTGTGAAAATATGTGTGATCCCAACCTATTGTGACCTTATGAAATTAAAGGTGTTGCAAAGGTGTGGACTCCTTCTAACTTTTGGATCTCCCAATATTGTTCTCTAGTGCGCAAGATTGCCTAACACTTCCACTTACAATGGCAGTGAAAACATTGCACTCTTAATCTTGTGGTATTGGAATGTGTGGTTGTGTCAGTATAGTGGTTCATTATGTGAAACCTTTTAAGTGTGTCCAACAATTATTCCTTATTGTAAAATCGCATTTCCTCGAAAAATGTTACTAGTGGATGTTTCATAGACTCATGATCAAATGCATGGTCGAAGTCAACATTTTATTCTTCGGGAAGGGTGGTATATGTTTGAAAATTTTGTGGGGAAATGTAGGGATGGGATAAATGATGACATTGTTGTTGTTGTATAGAGATGTCTATGTTGTCAGCGTTAGCATCTACATGTCGGGTGAGGATGTCATCCTCATCATTACTAAAAGGTTTGAAAGATTTAGATAGAATTCCAAGAATTTCATTTTTGGGTGGTGGGATGATGGGGAAGGTAATGAATTTGTGTTCATACGGGTGAGAGGGGTTAAGATATGATGTCGATATACCAATTAGAAATTGTATTAAGGAAAAGCCCAACACCCTATGATTTTGATTAAGTGCTGAAAATAATAAGGTATAAAACATGAGTGTGTTCATTTGTAAGATGCAAGTTTTGTTGAAACAATAAATCATGAAAGGCGTAAGTGTTTCATTTGTCAAATAATATATCATTATGCAGTCATGTTTCTATGTCCGATAAGCACTTATATGCTCAAACGATGTGCACATAGTCTCAAGTTAACATTATGTTTCACAAATATCGATATGTTTATTTTATGTTGTAAGGAATGTTCGCTTCTTACATTTGACCAAAATGATCCACTTTAAAAATTATGTCACATCAACAAACTCATGGAACTCGAGTTAAAGCAGTTTTGCTTCACCAACTCCCTTGTTCTTGCATTATCAACACTAGAAAGGACTATTTGCTCAGTATAGATATGTGTTATCCATGATTTTAAGTAAAGGCTCTCTGATCAAGACATGATAAGTCTGTTATCCATGATTTTAAGTAAAGGCTCTTTGATCAAGACATGATAAGTCCAACCAACTATCATCACATTTAACGCAACTTCTATTACAAAACTCATCAAAAGCAGGGAGGCACTGAAGTGAGTTTGAAACTAACTCAACAACTAGAAACGAATTTGCAAAAACTCCTTTATTCTACATCTATATAAAATAATCATTCAAGAAGAAAACCAAGAGAACTCACATTGTAAAAGGTATAATATTGTTGATTTTTTTTTCTTTTGCCCTGAAATAACTTTCTTTGTAGAAAGTTGAAAGAGAATTTTCTTTGTAGAAGGTTGGTAGTAAAATACTTAAGTATTTGATTCTTAAGTTGAGTTTGAAGGAGTTTAGAAAAAGTGCCTTCGGGACTCACATACAATACCTATTTGTATCTAGTGTATATCGAACTATTTCCGTTGTATCTGTTTCTATAAAAAGAATCAAGAAAATGTTAAAATGTACTCAACAGACTTCCTACAGTCCCAATCACCAACCTTACTAATGCAGACTAACTTTAACTGCAAAGAAAATGCTGCTTGCGCCACTTGCAGAGTATCCCGAGCACAAATTTAATTGCTTTCAAATAAAATTACAAATTTAATTGTAGTTTATTCAGTGTCAATTTTTCATTTTGGTAAAATTCGAAATAGTTGGGCATCAATTATTACTGGTTCAAAATATCATGTGTTCACCCATATTGTTAAATAATATATGGGTTAAATAATAGCAGAAAATGTAATTCACTACTACCACGAAGAATAAATTAACGAGGCCAAAATAACAAGTTGTCCGGAGTAAAATGCCTTTAAATAATCCTCGGGAATTGAAAAAAAAAACCATTTACAAAGTGGTGACACAAGCCAAATGATGAAAATGGCAATAAATTCACGTTATATATATGTATATATTCCTGTGACTCATTTACATGAAATCATACGCTTTAATTCCCATCGTCAATACCACACGGTTTATGGGCATGATGAGCGTCCCTTGAACAATTAGTTGCAGCAGTAGACTACGACGGGTATGTCTTGTATCGGCCATCGTAAAGTTTCAACAAGAAAAGGCAAATACATCAACAAAAATGATATGGAATGGATGACCTCAATCAAGCATCCTTCCAAAAAGTGAAGTGCATAGAAAAAACTTTACATAAGTACAAGATGTGCATATGAAAAAGGGGCTTCAGATTATTTCCTTTTCATTGAGAAGGCAATCTTCTTGCTATGAGAGAAATGCAGTTTATTGTGTAGGAAACCACCACTGCCTGTTCAAACTCCGCAGTTTCATAAATAGGTGATTAGTTACCCACCATTACCAAAGGTGGCTAGTTCTTTCTCTCTAATAACTTGCCAGAGGACATAATCCAGTTCTCAAAGAAAAGGAGAGAGGGTGGATCCAATTGTGTATTTGTATATAATCGACTAAACTGAGGTACTCGAGTGGTCATTCTCAATCCTGCTCTCACTCCGATGTTGGCTGGCATCTTCTCCTGAGACCATTCCTGTTAAGTTCTCACCAACATCACTCTTGCAAAGAGGGCATAATGAATTTATCTTCAACCATTTATCCACACAATCTTTGTGGAAAAGATGAGAACAAGGCAATTCTCTCAACTCATCGTTATTTTCATACTTTGCCAGGCAGATGCAGCACACCTGTCAAAAACCACAAAAAATAATAGGATTTTAAATCATAAGCAGCTGACAAACAAAAAAATCTCTATAGTGATGCATGGTCTTCTTAGGCTCAAACACTTTACACTATTATGAAATAATAGTCTAATTCAACACAACCACACCAAATCAAACTTTTTTTACCTGATGGCATGGATGAGACATCTACAAATAAAAAATTTTAGGTCCTAACAACTAAATAACCGCTACCATACCAAGAAGCCTACAAGCCTAAATCTGTTCATCCATAGTCTATCTAGATACAGAGTTTGATTAGATACAAGTGCTATCATAGCAAATCTAACATAACTGAACTAGACAAGTTAAGGATGATATTTAGTTCGGAAAATTAAATCCTAGCCAAAAAGATGATTAAACTATATTTTTCTCCCCTCCACTTTTTAAAATTATATTATTTTCCCTTATAGTGTGTTCGAATGGGAAAGTTTTAGAGGATAATTCATTTTCACAGAAATTTAAGAAAAATTGAAATTCAAATCATTTATGACAGTAATTGGATTACTCATTAGAGAATTTCAAATTCCACCTAAAGAGTAAAAATATGAGATTCTTCATACTTTATCTTATCTTAAATCTATGTCTCTTCTCTTCGTATTCTCTCTTCGGCCTAACCTTGGTTGGGAGTCAGCTTCAGTTGGACATTATCAATTTGATAGCACCTTTTCTATTAGTGTTTGCGGAAGTTCCTTTCAAGTTAAAGTCACTTGTGTATTGCGGTTTGTTTTTGGTCGTCATCACGAAGGTTCTTTTGAGCCTATATAGACCCATGTTATTTCTCAACCTCAACGGTATTTTTCAACTAATGTAAAACAATTTTCCTGTTGACATCAAACTTGAGATTATTTTTACTTGATGTCAATGGGGTTTGCTTGTCAACCAATGTCGATCAAAATGTATGTCAATATTATTTCTCAACCAACTTTAATCAAAGTTTTCTACTAATGCTAACAAGGATTTTTTATCGACGTCAATGAGACTATTTTTCGGCCATAGTAGCAAGTTAAATTTTTAGTCAACATTGATAGAAGTTGTTTTCTGATTGACAGTATTGGAATAATTTATCTGCCAATGTAGACCAAGCCTATTTCTCGGTTGACTTTTGTTAGTATTTTCATGACCAATGTCAGTGGGGTTAATTTACGATGGATGTCAGCCATATTTTTTCAGCTAACGTGGTTATTTTTTGGTCCATGTTTGCCAGGATTGTTATTAGATCAATAGCACTAAAGTGATTTGGTGGTAATTAAAATACTCTTTTCAAGCAAGAAAATTAATATTCAATAAATTTGAATTGCTTTATCAAAACAAAACATTTGAAAAATTAAACAATTTAAAACGAAAGCAATTCAAATTCAATGTATTTTAATTTTTTGGAAATTGTAAAATTTTCTATCCAAACACAAGGTTATATTTTTTAAAAATATATTATTCTGCCTCTATTTTGAAAAATTACAATCCCCTCCTACCCAAAGTGATTAATGTGTGCTAAGACTATATAATTTTAATGTGAATAAGTCTCTTAAGGGCAATATTTCCTGTAACTCAGTAACATCAACAGCTAGTTTGAACCTCTAGGATGAAGGTAGGAATTTGGATGAAATTGGGATTTTGGGTTAAGCTGCAAAGCCAAAAACTGGGGTAATCAAGATTTTATTACCATCTTCTACAGAGAGATATATACAGCACTATTTAAAGTCTCTTGTAAAACCGTAGTATCTGTTGGCAGTTGCTGTGCTGTTAAGAACTTAGGATTCAGTTAATTTACTGTTAACTGTAACAGCATTAGTTGTCCCCCGAGTAACCCTGTCAGCTCATGCATATCATTGTACTTCCCAGATTTAACAATCTTTTGGTAAGAAATAATACAACTTTATAGTGCAAAACCTTTCTCTCCCATTCTCTATGCCCAACAACTCTCTCTTTTGTGATCTTATATCATTTTCTCAGTATGCTTGAATTTTAAACTATATGTTGAAATGGAAGAATGGCTCCTCTCATCTCTCAGATTTACTTCCACAAGAGTTGTAGACCGCACAAGCTTGGGGAAACTTTGGGAAGAAATTAAAAAAAGTTTCCACACTCAAACTTGAACCAAGGTCCGAAGTTCAGATCAGAACTGAGAAAACAAAAGAAAGGGAGAACTATGCGTGAATATCTATTGAGTATCAAAGTTCTAGATGATTCACTCATCTCAGCTGGTTCTCCAGTTTCTGTTCTTGTGCATCTCGATTTCGTTCTTGATGGTCTTCTAAATGGATTCAAGTACTGCCACTTCAGTGAATAATAGAGTGATCCTCCAACAATTCATGAGGCTTAGTCTCTATTCCTCACTCGTGAAGTCCAACTGGAAAGGAAAGTGTTGACCACTACCTCATCGCACTAGTATTCTTCTGAAGGCCAACAATACTCAAATTTCTACAATTTCAGATGACCAGGCCATGGAAACCAAGCAGGTAGAAACAAAGGAGGCCATGGTGGAGGTCACAGAAGTTCCAATCAATGTCAACTGTTGGAAAGCTTCCGTATGTGCAGCCACCCATAGCCCACTTTAATTGTGGATTCTTTGGTTTTCTTTCACTGCAACTTCCATCACTTCATTTTTCTGAGTGAGGGACCATGTTTAGTTCCTCTTACCCTAGAGATACAGCCTAAGTAGCACTTCTTTCTTAGGCTTGCATAATCCTCACCGCAAAAGTCAATTTTATGGACTTGAATTAGGTCTTAAAAAAAACCTGAATTCTAAGATGGTAGCAAAACATATCTTAGATCTATTGTCGGGCCACCCACATTGCTAACACTCCATTTGCATAGCCTTAGGTGTGAGGGCCTGCATTGAAAAGCTACATTAATTGAAGTCTATTTGGTCTACTTCATTGCTAATTCCAGTACCTTCATTGTGCTAGGTCTAAGGCAGTGCTTAGTCTCACATGGCTTAGAAACATGACTTAAGCAATGCTTACAAGGCATGGTCAATCCTCACCATACAAATCAGTTTTAGAAGATTGAATTAAGCCCAAATTCAAAAGACCAACTGAGCAATAAGCTAGGTCATGATGCTCATCATCCTTCTTCTGATTATGTTGTCCTTCCACCTCAACCTTGACTAAATGATTTCTGTCTCCAAAGCTGCAAAAATGCAGAGAATCCAATTCTCAAGATTTTCATAGCAACATGGCTTTCTAATGTAGAATACATTCTGGATTCAATCCTAGACTGAACTCAGACTATTAGTTCCATCTTTCAGTTGTTTCTTGTGACAACCAAAATGCAGTCGAATAATGTCATAATCTTGTCCTACTACATGCTCACACCAAAAGCATGGAAAGAGAAATACATTTTGTTCATGAAAAAGTGCAAAACAAGTCTCTTCGGTCAAACGTGTCCTTGATGCAGAGCAAACTTATGTGTGCTCATCAAGTCGCTTTGAGACCTATGATTTCACCTTCTTAGAGACAATCAGTTTCTTCCAACTCAACCTATGTTTGCACAGGGAATGATGGATATATACCGTCTTCTTGTGTAGATCTATTGTCTGTTGGCAGTTATTGATCTGTCAGGATTCAATTATAGATACTATTAACTGTAACAATTAGTTGCTTCTGTGCAAGCCATCAGCTTATACATATACCATTGTACCTACCTCACAGATCTAGCAATCTAAGAAAGAAATAATACATTTCTATGGTTCATACATGGTACATCACAGCTTTATACATCTATCATTATACCACTCAGATCGCCACTCCACTATCCTACAATCACACTGCTGTCATGCTTGATTTACAACTATGATCATCTTTCTTTTTGTTCATCCTGCTTCTCATCATTTCCCCCCTTCCTTCCTACTCTTCCCTCACTATTAATGGAAATGCATGTTTTACAAACATGGTCTGGATTGTACCTCTTGTCAGAAAGTTTGAACCTTCAAATCACTCTCCCCATAACCTGTCATACAATGCAATCTCCACCCCTTTTTCATTCTCCTGTTTCCCTCCTTTTCCCAACTACCAGAACTAGAGGTCCCATTCCCCCTTCTTATCGCCATTAATTCAGTTTAAGGTTCCTAACTACTTGACTTCACTAACAGAAACTATCTGGGGCTTTATTCTTCTTCACCTCTATTTCACCTAAAACACACTTTAGTAAGTGAGTGTTTACAAACACTCAACACTTCTCAGAAATTTAATAATATTAAGATGGACTAAAGTATAACACACACACAATCACACACAAATATATAAAATCAGATGGTACTTACTGCATCTTCTCCAGATATTACTCTCTCTTTTTCAGTTCCTGCAGCCACAACTCCACCTTCAGTTGAGTTGCCTTCACCATTTTTTTTATTTTTCTTCATCTTGAACTTGTACGTTGGCAAAGCATTAATAGATTCAGAAGTTGCCCCTCTGTTTTGTGACATGTCCTCTCTAACCCCAAGGATGGAAATTATACATGGGAGACAACAGCAGATTGTTGAACAGAGAATGAAGGGCATAGCATAACCAATACAGCTAAATGCAAGAAACACTATACATAACCTGCCAAGTGAAATGAAACAGATATAATTTCATAACTCTGAAAAAGCAGACGATTAAACGCAAGAGTGAATTAAAGGCTATACCTGTACATGTTAGGAGCATCATCAGCAGACGAATGTCCCCCAAAGATCCATACATTTCCAACAACAAACCATACAGCAAAAAAGCAATCTAAAGATATTTTGAAGTATTCCACTAGAGTCTTCATTCTGTGTTGCAAGAATAACAAGGACTTAGCAGCTTCATAAGCTATTACAAGTTCAAATACTTGGAAGTTATAACCATGAAACAATTCATTAAAATTTCAAATCTAATGAATAAACAGTGAAATTAGTGCGAGTGGAGGAACATGGCAACAAGCATGATATAGACCATAGAATATTTAAATATTAGAATTGGATACTTCCTTCATATCAGTTTTCAGAGAGGAAAAAGAACTTTAACTTCTTCCATAACTACTACAGGTAAGATCAATATCACGCTTTCATCACAAATTAAAGATAAAAACACCTACATTCTTTGATACTTCAAATTTCCTTGACAAACCTAACCTCAATTATTATACATCAGAAAGAAAAAGAGTGAAATGAGTTGGTATACATTAACTCAAATTTAGCCACAGGTTTCTATTGTTGAATATCACACAGCTTGTATCATGCAAGGAAGCAGGAAGAGATTTATATATGCTTCAATAACACTTTTATACTAGCGAATATGTAAGAATTATGTGTCTAACAAACTTTGTTCAACATATGAATGCACATTGACTTAATATAACTCCAAAGACTAAAGCAACAATTTTGATACAAATGTATTCATCACGAAAGGAAAAAGGTGTTATTCTAACATTGTATAAAAAATTGACAATAGTAACTGATTAACTACCTTCTATTCATCAACACAGAAGCTTGATTGCTTCTGGAGGATGCAACAGCCTGACCATCTTCTCCACCATTAGTTCTGGAACTGAAAAGGAGTGTCCCTGAAGGATCATTAATCCGAGGAGATGTTTGCCTTGATTGAGATGAATCTTGGTCTCTTGCATGGTTATGATGATAATACCGCCAATAAAGCAGAGGGAGGGTGGCAACACATCCAGAAGCATAACCAATGATCCATTGAAACAATGGAGTACGTGGACGTTCATGCCTTGACAAAGACAAAACAACGATAGATGCAACAATCTGGCTCACTAAGAGGACCAGCTCAATCGATATCCACAAACCCGAATGCACAGGACTCCTACTCCTCCGAGTTTCCCCGCGTCTCATGAATGAGGAATTCCGACTATTAGACCCATTAGATAAACTAGTGACCGAACCTGAAGGCTGAGATAGAGGCGTCCTCGCACCGGTAATTCTTTCTCCATGCAGCATCACATCTGCGCCATTAAAATTCCTATCATGATGTGTCACAGATGATGTAGAAGCATCGGAACTCCCAGCTATTTCTATCACATGCTGAGTGCCATTTGTGCTCCCAGGCCACTCCATCAACTACGGCAGAGTGTCGCCCGGACCTTCAAGACATCGTTCTGGTGAGATAAGATAACAATAACATATATCTAATCTAACTCCACCACGAAGGAATCATATATTAACGCACAAAAAGACACACACAAACACATACACCACCTTCAAAAACAATTTGACCGAAAACAAACTCTCCTCCTTGCAACCGCAAAATCAGGATGCTGCAAAGCGAAGAAGCAAAGTTAACTTCCAAAGCCATAAATAGTTCTCATCTTTTACTAAATATGTTAAAAAAAATTAACCTAAATTGAAAACAAATTGTTAAAAAATACAACGCATAGAGTTCTTTGCTTGTAAAGCGGGAAAGGAACATGAGCTAACCTAATTCCCGGAAGCGACTTGATCATGCATAAAAAATCACCGATTGAAACCTGCAAAGCAAGAAAACAACAACGGCAATCATTTCACAACGCTGAAATTGGAAACCTAAGCAGTTAAAAAAAAAAAAAAGAGCAAAAGAAAATTGAATACCTGTTTCTTTCAACGAAAGAACAGTTGGCGATTTGGCTGAATTCGGGAGAAGAGTTGAAGCAGGCGAGTGAGAAAGTGAGGAAGGAAGCGT
>Ga0209700_106323_pt1 | contig 18514 bp, 7 predicted proteins | sample SiratroredBW_FD_187528 | JGI IMG/M metagenome (GOLD analysis project Ga0209700, IMG submission 187528) | Root nodule microbial communities of legume samples collected from California, USA - Siratro red BW (SPAdes) (version 2) | ecosystem: Host-associated > Plants > Roots > Nodule | place: USA...
TACCCTTCATATCTTCCTCAATGCAAATTGCTGACTTGTTTACCAAGTCGCACCCTTCTTCTCGCTTTCGTTTCTTGATTAGCAAACTCTCGATGCTTCCTGTTAATGCATCGTGAGTTTGAGGGGGGATGTTAAATATTATGTTTTATATTTATGTAAGGGTAGTTTAGTCCTTTAATTATTTCTCTTTGTTGTATATATTTACATTGTATTGCTCTTGCTCATTAATGGAACCCTAATCCTCTTCTTCTCATTTTTCCTCTCTTCTTCTCTTCTTGAATGCTAATCTTCACAGGTCTATTACCATTTTGATGGAAAAGGCACAGTTATGTACAGTTACACAACAGAATAATTACTCAAAATTGAAAAATAAAACCTTTCACACTTGAAAGAATGAATCAAGAGAAGCTTAATTTACGACAATCTAAAAATTCAGAGAGTCTAAAAATAAATAATATGCAAGAAAGAAGAAAACACCAAACTTTTAAAATGGAAACCCCAAATGAGATGGACAAAAACCACGGGACCTAGTCCAGAAATAATCTCCACTATAATATCAAAGAGTAAAGAGTACAGAGAAGCACTTCTGAAAAGTAATCTTAGTTCTACTCACAAATAAATAGTGAAAAACGCTCAATAGACAAATAGAGCGTACTCAAACAGTGAGAGAAATAAAATTCTAAAAATACCAGATTGATGTCGGTGGTGAAAGGAGCAAGAGGATGAAATTTCACAAAAAAACAGAGCACAAATGAGTACTCAAACAGCTGCTCAAAGTAACCAGGAACTCTAGCAGGCAAAAAGACAGCACAATCTGTTTTTGCTCTCTTTTCTTATGTGAAGTGTAAGACTTACTGAGTCACTTTAGGTTATTCCCTTAAACTTGTTGGGCTGCCTCAATATTTTATTATTTTAAAATATAATGTTGTTAGGCCTAACTTGAGGAGGACCCACACAACAAACTCCCCCTTCGACTCAAGAGAGGTTATAATGCCAACCCAGAAATAAACCGACAAGTTTTAAACTTCCCCTTTGGTAGAGTCTTTGTCATCATATTTGAACCATTGTCATCTGTATGAATCTTCTCAAGCTCCAATAGTTTAGAGTCCAAAATATCACGGATCCAATGATACCGTACATCAATATGTTTAGATCTACCATAAAAAGTAGGATTATTGTCAAGATGAATAACACTTTGACTATCACAAAATAAAACATATATCTACTGTTGAAAAATAAGTTTTTGAACAAATCTCTTCTTATGCTCACTCTTCATAGCCTCTTTATAGCATTCAGGTTCTCCCCCATCAGTGAGAAGCACAAATTCATTAGATGAGTAGTGAGTAGAGGGCAAACGCTGTCTAGAAGACCTCCTAAGAGGAACACGAGGTTCACCAAAATCAATAACAACATCATCATTATCATCAACAGAATCATTTGTAATATGATCCTGGATATCATCATCATGACAGTCAAAATCTGCTGTATTAGGCGTATCGGTCTGAGGAGCTGGATCAAAATCAACCACATCGTCTATGCTCAAAGACTCTGATTTTTCTGTCTTCCCAATATCTTCAATGGTCTGATCCTCCACAAAAATAACATCAATGCTTCTTACAAGCTTTTTTCCAACAGGATCATAAAATCTATAGCCAAACTCATCATGGCCATAACCAATGAAGATGCACTCTCTTGTCTTAGCATCTAATTTAGACCTCTCATCTTTAGGCACATGCACAAATGCCTTACAGCCAAAGACACGAAGGTAACTATAGGAAACATCTTTCCCATACCACACTCTATTAGGAATATCAACCTGCAAAACAACATCAGGAGATAAATTTATACATGTGTAGTAGTATATAAAGCCTCACCCGAAAAAGATCCAGGAAATTTTGCTTCAGAAAGCAAACATCTGACTCTCTTCATCAATGTCTTGTTCATCCTTTCTGCCAAACCATTGAGCTGAAGAGTCTTGGGAGGAGTTTTCTGATGTCAAATACCTTGCTGCCTGCAGTATTCATTAAAAGGTCCACAATATTCACCACCATTATCATCACATTTTAGCTTCTTTCCAGTTTCTCTTTCAACTGAAACTTGAAATTGTTTAAATACACCAAGCACCTGGTCCTTGGTCTTCAAAACATAAACCCAAATTTTTCTTGAATGATCATCAATGAAAGTGACAAAGTAAAGTCCACCACCAAAAGTCTTGGTCCTCATCGGACCACAAAGATCTGAATGCACCAACTCAAGTACCTCTAATTTTCTGGAAGGAGGATGGCTTTTGAAGGAGACTATGTGTTGTTTCCCAGCCAAACAATGAGCACAATTTTCTAATTTGGCTCCTTTCAAACCTGGGAGTAAATTCTTCTCAACTAGACAATTCAGCCCCTTTTCACTAATGTGGCTAAGCCTCTTAGGTCATAAATCAGATGAGTTATCACAATCAACAACATTTACAGCGTTAAATAAAATAGAAGCTTTCAACTAATACAAACCAGAAAATTTGATACCATGGGCCACAACCAAAGAACCCTTAATGAGGTTCCATTGTGCACCACCAAAGGTATTACAATAACCACATCATTAAGAACACTAGTAGAGATCAAATGCAAACAGATGTCTGGTGCGTGCCTGACATTTTTCAAAATGAGCTTTGTCCTGTTGCTGGTTTCCAAACAAACAGTACCAATGCCAACTACCTTTGAAGTATCATTGTTACCCATCTTCAACACACCAAAATCACCTAGAGTATAAGATGAGAAAAAATCCTTCCTAGAAGTAACATGAAAACTGGCACCACTATCAATAACCCAGCCAGAATCATCACAGGCAACATTAATCAAATTTTCATCATAAACAATCACAAGATCATTTCCAGTAATGGTAGCAACACAATTACCATTCTCATCATTATTCTTCTCTTGCTTGTCTTTGTTGTCATTTTTCAACTTATAACAATATTTCTGAAGATGACCTTTCTTGCCACAATAGTTGCACTCAAAGGTTTTCCACTTAGACTTTGATTTGCTTTGGTGCTTGCTTTTACTTCTATGACCTCCATCTTCATTTCTGTCTCTACCTCTCCCCCTGTTTTTAGTAATCAAAACTTTTGCTTGTGAAGAGGAAGCCTGTTAAGTTTAACATCTGACTTCTTCATTCAAAATAGTAGTTTTTACAAAATCCATGGTCACAACACCACTAGGAGCAGAGTTAGTTAAAGTAACACGAAGATTCTCCCATGAATCAGGAAGAGTATTAAGCAACCAAAGTCCCAAAATTTCATCTTCAAATTTAACACCCATAGAAGACAATTGATCAAAACAACTTTGAAATCCACTTAAATGATCTGAAATAGACGTACCTTCTTTGTACCTCAACATAGCCTGCTTCAATAAAAATAATTTGTTGTTCCCTGATTTTGAAGCATACAAAGTTTCAAGCTTGTCCCACAAAGTCTTCGCATGTGTGTCATTGGCAATATGATTTAAGACATTATCATCTACCCATTGACGAATATAGCCACAAACCATCTCATGCTCAAAAGCCCAGTCTTCATCAGACTTGTTCTCAGGTTTCTCAGTAGTAAACACAAGTAAATGTAATCTTTTAACCAATAGCAAATCTTTCATTTTTCCTCTCCATTTATGATAATTAGTTCCATTCAAACTAATCATTTTACCGTAATTAGGCTCCATCATTCAGTCAAGTATATTCCCAGAAAAATAAATAAATTAGCTTTGATGCCACTTGATGGGAAAGACACAATTATGCACAGTCACACAGCGGAATAATTACTCAAAAATATGCTTGAGAAATAAAATCTTTTCCACTTGAAAGAATCAATAGAAGCTTAATCTACGGCAATCCAAAAATTTAGAGAGTCTAAAAATAAATAATATGCAAGAAAGAAGAAAACACCAAACTTTTAACGTGGAAACCCCTAATGAGAGGGACAAAAACCACGGGACCTAGTCCAGAAAAAATCTCCACTATAATATCAAAGAGTACAGAGTATAGAGAAACACTTCTGAAAAGTAATCTTAGTTCTACTCACAAATAAATAGTGAAAAACACTCAACAGACAAACAAATAGAGCGTATTCAAACAATGAGAGAAATAAAATTCTAAAAATACCAGATTGATGCCGGTGGTGAAAGGAGCAAGAGGATGAAATTTCTCAAAAAAGAGAGCACAAATAAATACTCAAATAGCTGCTCAAAGTAATCAGGAACTCTAACAGACAAAAAGACAGCACAATTTGTTTTTGCTCTCTTTTTTTATGCGGAGTGTAAGACTTACTCAGTCACTTTAGGTTATTCCTTTAAAACCGGTTAGACTGCCTCAATATTTTATTATTTTAAAATATAATATTATTGGACCTAATTTGAGGAGGACCCACACAATATATTTTCTGCGACTCCTGCCAAAATCACTCAAAATATATAAACTAATTTGTTAATATCTATTTTTTATTTTACTTTTAATACATCATACCATTTATCGTATTTATATATTCTGTATTTTCCTCTTAAGGTGTTAAATAGAACCAAATTCGATTTTGTTTATACTAAATAAAGTTTATACAACATTTTTTACATATAAGTGAACAACACGAAGAATCAGAAAGTAAGAAACGTGATAAATTATCATATAGTTTTATTCTACGAATGTGATATTTCATATGAATTAGTATATAGACTCGAGAAGCTGTCATGTCTAGTAACAATCACGAATTAATAGGCTCAACTACTCCTTCTTCATACATACATACGCGTATACAAATACTTCCATATATATATATATATATATATATATATATATATATATATATATATATTGAATAAGAAAACAATACCCTAATCATCTGCAGTTGTTCTACACATGAAGTCTTTTAGCTTCAGTGACGTGCATCATATTCTTACCAAGCTAGCAGTATCTGTCAAGCGTGATTATATGATTCATTATTCAAACTATTAATTACAATTGATAGATGATGACAACACCCTTTGACGTGTTGTATAAATGGAAACACAATTTTAAGATAAAATCTTACCCCACATACGTGGCACATAGTGAAATTCATGTAGGAAAACAAGAAGTTTTTTTCTTCAGTTTCTCGAAGAAGCTATTGACATATATATAGTAGTACCATGCCTAACTTCTCCTGTTCAAGGCTAAGTATGGAAGAAAACAGAAGACGGAACATAATATAATTATAATTATAACTTGATCTAGATCTTCGATATCCAGGGTTTAAATTGTGGTCGTATTCAAAATTATAATTTGATCTTGAATTTCGATATAGTAGGAAATTGTAACAAATATAGTTGATGAGATTCATTTGTGGAGATCATGGAACGTATTTATATAGATGAAGATTTTATATTACAATCATAGTTACTATTATGACCTAATCAAATCTTTGATACAGTAAGGAAATTGTATACATAGTGGATGTATATATACATGCTTAGATGCCTTTTAGATATATTTTAAGTGTGTCATTTCATGAGGTTGCTTTAGAGTTTGGCTGGAATGGATCAAGCTAAAATTGCAACTTTAAAAGAATGAAAGTTTTAATGTTTAAGGTTCTAGAAATCTGAAGAAAGTCTTGGTAGTGGCCAATCTATGTGTTTTTAAAACAGGGCATCTACGATTATATCGTGAGTGGATTGCTATAACAAAGAAGTAACAACACATTTTATATATTACTCTTTTTCAATACCCTTATGATATTGGTTGAGATAGTGGGAATGAATCATTAAATGTGGAGAAGGATCAATGTATTTAGAAAATATCTTCACCATGGAAAATGTTATCAGAGGTTATTTTCGGTGGGTTGAAGTAATTTTTTCGTTAGAGTGGCATTATGTATTAATTCAAGGTTCCTCAAAAAAAATTAACCATGCTCAACTTTATGAATAAAATATTACTATTTTGTTTATTGAAATAATAAATTATTTTATTATGTACAATAGTAAACTTTAAATTTAAAAATATAGAATTGAATGTATTTGAAATTTTTTTCTATTTCAATAAAATTTATGATCATGTGATACATTAAGATTATAATCTTTCGATTATGCTGTTATATAAAAAAAAGTTTTATTTGCATGTTATTATTATTTATGGGGGGAAATTGTAATGGTGATTATAAAATAATAGAAAACTAGTAATAGCAAAACCTTATTACTTGTCTTTATGTTGAATAGGTATATCCTTCTTGACGAATGTTAACAAATATCTATCTATAATATCTATAAACAGAAAAAAGAAAGAGTGAAAAATACTATACTAAGATTATTTCCTCCCACTTCTACTCTTTCGTTCAATTCATCCTTTAAGCATAAAAAAAAACAAGTTATTGTACAGTTGTCCTTAACTTAATTTTTTTAAAAGGGAAATCTTATATTCAAATTTTATAGATAAAAATCCAAAAAGAATATCTGATCAACCAAATTCTTCAATAAATATTAATTACAAATATTTCATATCATGATTATAAAACAAATACATTATTTTTTATGTTTTTAGACAGATAGTTAGGGCATGAGAGATAGGAGAAGAGATAAATATAGTATAGTTTATTGTTAAACTAGAATAAATTTTAGAGAGAATTAATTATGTGCTAACTCATGAAATAATTTTACATCAATAATCACAATAAATTTATTATATGTAAACAAATGGTTTACAGTATATTTGTGTTCATATCAATAATGCATAACCATTAAAATCTAACTCTTGTAGATATTCAAATCAAAGAAAACATTAACCACGAAAAATCAAAGAAAGGATTAAGTTAATATTCTTATTCTATTCTAAATCTTATCCGGAAAGTCAGTGTATTATTTTTTTTGGAAAAAAATTATGATGATAAGATTTAATACTCACTACCAGAATTCACTTATATAACATCGGACGCAAAATATAAAAAATTGAAACCCACGCAAAGATAGTAGAAGCTTGCGGGGATCAGGCGTGCTCAGTTAAAAAGTACTTCCTGCATATTGACAGAACCCTTAACCATCATACCAGAAAAGTTTCTTTGTTATATTACAATTATTATTATACTTATTAATTCAATTACAATTATTACAATATTATGATGCGTGGGTCTGGCCCCTGCTTCATTTTATTTTTTTTGAATTTTTTTGCGTTTTATTATTGAGCATGTTGTTTTATTTATTTATTTTTATTATGTGTGGGTAGATCCCACACTACTTGTAATTAATTAATTCTAAACAATATTGTGGTGTGTAGGTCTGACTCCCGCTTCATTTTATTTTTTTCTGAATTTTCTTTTGTATTTTGCACGGGTCTAGCCCACACTGTTTGCAATTAATTAATTACAAATAATATTATGGTGTGTGGGTGTGGGCCCCACTTGATTTTATTTATTTTTTTTTAATTTTCTTTTACGTTTTATTAATGTGTATGCTATTTTATTTATTTATTTATTTTATTTTATTTTCATTATGCGTGGGTAGAGTCCACACTATTTGTAATAAATTAATTCAAAACAATATTGTGGTGCGTGGGTTTGGCCCCGGCTTGGTTTTTTGTTTTTAAATTTTCTTTTACATTTTGCGTGGGTCTAGCCCACGCTGCTTGTAGTTAATTAATTGCAAATAATATTTTGGTGCGGGGGTCACAATTTCACTTTGTTTTATTTTTGATTTTTTAATTTTCTTATCCACGTTGTGTGGGTTGTGTGACATTTTAGAGTGGGTTTGGCCCATGCTTCTTGCGTGGGCCATTAACCTATGTATTTTTTTGGTATCTATTTCGTTGTTTTCTTGTAGTGACTTTGAATAGTGTTTTTTGTTTATATTTATTATGTATTATTATGTTCTTATATCTAGTAGGTACTTGACCTTTCACTTAATAATAGAAGAATTCAACAAAATTCAATTACTAGTTTGAGACTTTTTTACTTTGAAGTTTCTTTTATTTGTTAATATTGTTGTATGCAATAGAGTAGTTTTAGACTTTGTTTGGATTGGGGAGTGAATTTTAGGGAGTAGATTTGAGATGAAAGTGTGTGAAAAATTGAGTTGTTTGGATTAAGGAAAAGATGGTAAGATTTGAGTGGAAAATTTATAAAAATTTGTTAATGATGTGATGTGTATGATTGATAAAATATTTTTTTCATAGATGAAATTATAGTAAAAATTAATTTAAATTAAATATAATTAATTTGTTGGGTGTGATTAATAAATTATTATCTTTTAATTGTTGAAATTATAAGATTATTAATTATTTTAAATTAAAAATTAAATTAATAATAATAATATTATTATTATTCTTTTATAAATTTATTTTGATTATTATTATAATTATAATTTTATTATTTTTATTATTATATTTTTTATGATTTTATTATTATTTTAGTTTTTAATATTAATATCATTAATATTTTATTTTTATTATTATTTTATAAATTTATTATTAATATTTTTATCTGTATTAGTAATAATAATAATAATTATTATTATTATAATATGTTATATAATTAATTATGTTTATATTATTATAATATAAATATAATATTAATAAATTAAATATATAAAAATTATTATAAAACTTCATCTTTCTTTCAAATCTTGCCTCACTTGTGAAGAAATATTGTTTATTAGTGTTGTTGTTGATTTTCTGTTTTAAATAATATTTTATGCGTTGGAATTCCAACTTTCTCCTTAAATCATCGATGTTCACCTTCCTGTGAGAATCGGTCTGCAGAAACAAACGGGACCTTAGTATTTTGTGATGATCTCGTGATTCCCCTCACAACTGTTTTTTTAGATTTGGATAGGAAATTATATTTAGAAGACATTCAAGTCAATTTTGGTAATCGTGATAAATGTTTATCTAAATATAATGTTTATCTATTTCAAATCATTCTATTTATAAATTTACAAATGACTTTAAATAATTACATATATTAGAATTAATCATGTACACATTCAGAGAATATTGTTGGTTTATGAAGTTAACTTAGGATTTTGATTGCTAATTATGTTGTTTTTTCGACATTTTTAAGGTGTCTTTGATGTGGACTTCAAGATTATTTTGATTATTTTCGTTGTTGTCGGTAAGATGTGTCAATGTGACTTCAATTCTCAAGTTTTGGTGATGTGTTTTTGACAATATATGATATATTAACCTCCTAGACTCGAGAACTTTGTTTGAGAGTATTTTTTGCAAGAAAATTTTACCTATTTTTTTTATAATGTTTAGCCATTTGGTCGGGATATATTTGACTACATACTAATAACTAGCCCCCGGGCTCAAGGGATGTGTCCCAAAGAGTCTACAAGAATCTTGGTACGGATTGGATGAGGATTTGAAGCGTCATCACTCGTGATCCTTGTTTGGAATCATTATAACCTTCAGATGTGAAAAAATATAATGGTTAAGGAGGGATACGTCGCTTAGATAGCCTTCCTCCCGATTTCTATAAATAGTGGTGGGTCCTTTTGTGGAGACCACTAGTTTCTTATAATTAACCCGAGTAGTGGCTAGGTGTAGAGAGTTCATTTTCCCTAGTGATGTCCTCCTCCTCCTCAAGCATGTCAACTTCTTTGGGTGGATTAAAGGATTCCAATGAGTTTATGGTTGCCATTATAAGTATTAGTTTAGCCTCCAAGATAGGGTTATGTAGGGTTGATGCTCCGACCGAGCCTAAGACCTTGCCGCAGAGCAAGCTGAAAGTGAACTTCCATTTTGGTCAGGCTATAATTGGGTGATTACTCAAGTAATCAAATACTTTTATAATTATCGGTAGTCGTCCATGGTTGAATCTTTTTCGGCGAGTATACTAATGCTAAAAAAGGAGGTTGAAATAGGTATAGTTTCCATGGAGCATTGTAATGCCATTGATAATGTGTGTCATGATCGAGAGGATGCTCCGTACAATTTTTTCTATTTACACATGTGCATGTTCATGCATATGTGTGTTTCCCCTATTGATGAGTTCATGATGGTTGTTCTCTGAGTCCAAGACTTTTCCCTTGCCAATTACATTTGAATTCTTAGGCCTCACTACAACCCTCTCACTTAATATTTGAGATGAACCCTCACCTCAAGTCTTTCTCCATTATAGCTACAATTGATGTAAAAAGTTTCTTATTACATTGGTTCTAGCTTATAATCAATGTAATATGTATCATTTTTTGCTCTTTTTAAATGCTCTTTTACATCGGTTGTGTCTATAATAGATGTAATATTGGTATATTTTACATCAGTTGAAAAAACGATGTAGAAAGTCATGGACTTTCTACACTGCTCGCATAAACATCGATTGTGAAACAAATGTAGAAAGCCTTTCAGAATCAATATAAAATCTCAATTTTTCTACTAGTTTTTTTTTGTTTTTTTTGTAATATCTTTGTATAACCTTGTAATATTTGTTTCTATAGATATTTTGTAAGTGAAGGTCAACTTTTAGCTTGGTTTAATATAATTTCCTTCCAATATTTTGTTGCCATTTTATGTTGAGTTAATATGAGGAATCACTTGGTCTTGGTTTAGTATGTAAAAATAGAGATTAATCATTTAAATTGAGATGAACTGTTCAAATTGAGATGAAGTACTTGTTCGTGTTTTTTAAGCAAAAATTGAGATGAATTGTTTGAAGTGACACAAATTTCTTTGTTTGCATTTCTTGAGCAAAAACTAAGACAAACTATTTAAATCGAGATAAATGAATTTATTTGTGATTTTTAGTTTTGTAATTATTAAATTGGGAAGGATCATCTGGTTGTGAAGCTTCCTTGTCCGATTTCTTATTTCATGAGGGATCAATATGAATCATTTTTGGCTGACTAGTGTTGGAAGGGATCATATTGAATCATCCTTGACTGAGATACTCATCACAAATTTTGATAAAGTGACTTTATTCAAGGGCCTCAGTGAAACCTTTTCAGCTAAACCCCACCTTAGGGATAAAAAAGGTCAAGTGAGGAAAGAGTGCACATTCATATTTGTTGGTACAACTTCCATTAAAATAAAATTTGAAGTATGTTGTGTTCCATGTTCTCGACACTTGTTTACCCGAGATCTGCTCGATTCGATATGCTTCATTCTTTACTTCACTGTGAATCCGAAATGACCCTTCCTAGATTACTGAGAATTTAACGTCATTTTTTCTAGCTTCACTTGTCATTCGCCACATGAGATCTCCTTGGTGGAAGCTTCTTGGTTTGACCTTCAAATTATATCCTTGTATTTTTGATTTTACATGTTTCTTTCACGATTTGAGCCCAGTCTCGTAACTCACTAGGCAAGTCCAGGTTAGCTGCGAGGTTCGTGCTATCAATGTCCATGTAAAAGAGTTGTCTTCTCAAAGAGGGTTTGACAACCTCCATCGAGATCATGGTGTTGGCTCCATATGTTAGGTTGTATGGAGTTTCCTAAGTTCTCGACTAGGGTGTGCATCTGTATGCACATAAGACTTCTACAAGCTCCTGTATCCATCTTCCCTTAGTTTGAGGTTGTTCAACCGAAATCATGACATGTTTTATATTGACACCATTATAAAAGCCGATGAGTCTCGATGCGTGTTGACGAATGCGTCCCAAATTAAATCAAGAGACTAAATTTGCAGTACAGCTAACAGGTCATTCTTCCCAAGGACCACTCAAATGTTCTCTTAAAGTTTAAAAGGGCGGGGGTTAACAAAGTATTTAAATTCAATAATGAAAATGAAAATCAAACAAAAATAGAAGAATTCAAATAATGAAAAACTAACATGGTCTCCCTTCAGTTCTCCCAAATCCCTCACCTGCTACTCCACACAGTCCAAATTACATCCATGGGTTAAATAAACTAGAATCACTGCATCTATTTAATATCCACACTACTCCACAATTGTGAAGCACTTACTCGAACACCTAATGTGTAAAACTAATGCAATCGCATCCTGAGCAACATTTTTAGTTTGGCTTGATTTCAATTTAGAAATTTAACAATTCATTCCAATCGGACTGTATTAATTCAATTACAGAATTAATCCAACTAGTAAATATAATAATCATATTGAAATAACAAATGAACATGTAATTTATAGAAAAAAATACAAAACACGAGCCTAAGGATTAATGTAAATGGGATAACCTCTGGATACCGGATTGAACAAAGAGGTTAGTCACTCATCATCATGATTGGTATCCCAAATTAAAGTACAAAGAACACGAATTGAGAGAAGAATAAAATGCAACGTGAAGAAGAACAACAAAAGGAAAGAAGAACGAAATGTATTCCCAAAGGAAAACTGTGTAGTGTGGTTGTAAAACTCTTTTACAATCTGTCTGAAAAAAGAAAAAACCCTAATTCTAATTCTTTTTGCACGAACTAAGGCCTTAACTCATTCTACATTCTCCGAATTTGACGAAGCATTAATGATTTCCGCTCAAAATGATATCCAGATTTCGTATGCTAATTTCAAGGCTGATTTAGTCCACTTTTTGGTTCGAATTTGGTCTTGGGCCTTCTAATAACGGTTGTAGATATTTGAGTTATCTACAAAATTATATAAAGATTATGTTAATACGAGGTCCATAGCAAAAGTTATGGACAAAATACGAAACATACTCAAGTTTGAAAAAAAATTCAGAAATTATATCAAATTGAATCAAACTTTCAATTAAAGCTCAATTAGCCCAAATATAGAAAAATGGGCACAAGACCTATTAATTACTAATTGATTCATCATTATTGTTATTATTAGGAAATAAGAAAGCGATTAAAATAAATAAATATCAAGTCCACGGTTGATAAATTGTTATTCGTTATTAGTTATAATGGTGTAAGAATGCCATATCACCATAGAAATGTTCCTCCATACAAAGTGTTGTACTATTTTTGACAAGATATTAGATAAATGTCTTGCTTTGATTCACTTGGTGAAGTAGTTGATGACTACTAACAAAAACTTACATTGGCCTCTTTCAGGTAGGATTGATCCTATGATGTCCATTCCCTAAACGACATAAGGCCAAGGAGAACTAATGTGGTGTAGTTCCTCGAGCTTAGAGAGCATAATATTTTTGAACTCTTGATATTGTGTTCATTTTTTATGTAATCAACACAATCACTTTACATGGTTGGTCAATAATATTCAGCCCAAAAGACCCGTGTTGTCATGGTTCGACCTCCCGAATGTAAACCACATATCCCCTTATGCACCTCGTACATGACATATGCAACCTATTTTGCAGAAATACATCTCAACAAGGGTCGAGTGTAGTTTCTCTTGAACATCTCTTTGCCGATGATCACAAAATGAGAGCATTTCTTCTTTATTCCTTTTTCTTTTGAATCGGCACATACTCCATCCTTAAGGAACCTTCTGAATGGTGTCATCCATGTTTCACTACTAGAGACCAAAAAGTATTTGGTTTGATCAATACTAAGCATTGTTATTGTTTGTTATTCGACTGACTGGTGCTCGCTTTTCTTCTTTGCACTAACTAATTTGATATTAGGTCGGCTCTAAATGTTCTCTATAATTTTTGTATCAAAGTCAACAAGCATTGTAGGCATTTTATGATAAGATCTGAGAAGCAACAAGTCCTTCACCTAAAATTCCCCAATCATGTTGTCAACCGTTAACAAGGAGTCACTTTTTCATACAACATTTTAGCACCCATATTTCGGGTCAAGGCTAGTGCTATTATGAGTGTCTCATACTTGACCTGGTTGTTTGATATCTTGAAATCGAGGCACAGAGACTGTTCTAGGAGTATCCTTTCGAGCCCTTTTAGTATTACCTCAACGCCACAACCTCGTGTATTCGAAAAGTCATCAACATGTAGATCCACTGGTCGAGATGTAACTTAGGTTCTAGCCTCAGCTCACTTGTGAAATCAGTTAGGAATTGTGGTTTAATTTATCCTCTTAATTCATACTTGATACCATACTTAGAGAGTTTCACCGATCAGTTAATTATTTGTTTGGCTAGGTTAGTCTTGGAAAGGACCTTACTGATAGGATAATTGGTTATGGCGATGATTGGATGATTTTAGAAGTAAGGTCTCATCCTTCAGTTGTGACCATGTGATGTAGAGCCACTTCCAAGTTGAGGTTTCAGATGTTCAGTGCTACCTTTCTAAACCTTTCCATGAAGAGTTTGAGCAACTTTTCCTTCTCTTATCAGATGTTTACCAACGTTATGTACATCAAATGGTGCAATTAGGTTATTGCATATTGTGTGCAGAATTTTCCACCAGCATGTCAAATGAGTCAATTGAAAGGCTGGAAGTTACATGAACTAACTTAGCGCTCCCCCTTTCAATGATGTACGAAAGACAATGCAAAAGACAACAAAATCAGTCACATACAGGCTCATCTGTGACATAGACATCAATGTGCTCATATGGGTTTATGGTTCCATCGTATTGGTTGATTGTCAGTCCTTTCTAGTTGGGTGGAAGCACAATGTCCATTATGCATCAACGAATGAGTGCCTCCTGGTGCTTCCTATGGTCATTGGCATGTTTGTCGAAGTGTGTAGTTGGGACTTGATCATGTGGCCTTCCACCTCCCAAGCTCGAGTCACTATAATGAGGGAGTGGGGTTTTCTAGTCTAGGTGAGATGGTCATATCCTTCAGGGTTCCCTAGTCAACCTCGTCGAAAGGGCAGGATACATGGGTCCTTTCTCACAATTTTTCCTCATCTCCTTGTTATCTTATTTCAAAGCACTGATCTCTTCTACATTCTCTTACTTCAACTCTGCTACCTCCTTCTAGAGAGCCAAGAGCAATGTCATGTGCCTGGTAAGGTCTTCGGTTGATTGTGCATCTATTGATTTCTGAGGTCATTGGTCATATTCCTCAGCGATACCATTGCTTTCATCAACGTTCTTCTTGACGCAATGATGGACGCCAATTGTTCTTGTATGGGCCGAGAGAGTCTTCCTTCTGTTCTTCCGTGATTATCTTGTCACTTTACTCCACAGTTGCTTTCTCAGATTTGGATAAGGGGATCGTACCCACGAAAGGTTCTCAAATGTTCAAGTTAGTTTTGATAGTTGAGAAACATAAAAGCTTATCAAAATGTAATGTTTACCTGTCTTATCATCCTATTTATAGATTTATATTGGATATCTATACAGATAGGTCTAGATCAATACAATTGTTATAATTAATCTCATATTAATTCTAACAATACAATCAATTTATGAAGTTAATTTAAGATTGTATTGTTGTTAATAATATTAGTTTTGAGTATATATGATTTAGGCCATATGATACAATTTACCGAAAAAGGATTGTTCATTAAATTTAAAAAAAAAAAATCCAAACTGTATAAGATAGAAATGGATTGATACAAAATTTGATGGTATTTTCAAAATTCAAAAACTAGTATATACAAAAATAAAGAATATTTTATGAGTGGCATTCTCCTAATTATTGAAAAGATGGAGAGCGAGAGAGAGATGAAGATCCGTGAGGAGAAGACAAGAAGCAGCAGGCATGTGCGTATGAACAGAAGAAGCAATTAAATTAAGAAGACTGAATACAAAGGCCAAAGAAAGTGACTCCTACTACTATACTATTTCTCATTAATATTCTTAGATAACTACGAAATCTGATACATTCATGTTTTGAATATTTAATAATTGATGCCTGATTTACCATACAGAAAGATTCCCGAAAGTTGAGTAAGGAATGCGAAAGCACAAAAACACAGAAAAGGATGGCTTATAGAGACATCACATTTTCAGTGTTTTCGTCACTTTTCTCTTTGTTAAACACTTTTTTTTATTTCTTTCTTTAGGGTGATTGTAAACACATTTTGTACATTAGTTAGTTAGGGTAGTGTTTTCTTTTACCGACTTTCTTGCATTCCTATTCATTTTTTTATGATTTGTGATTTTTATTCTTGTATGAGAAGTTTTTCATATTAAAATGTTAATGTTATTTATATTTTTTTTTTTCTAAATGTTTCTACTTTATATTTATTAGTCCTTTTCATATATTTTAGTGACTTGGAAAAAAAAAAGAGATGTTTTCACTCGACGATGTGATTGAGTTGCGTGTAGAGGTATAAGGACCGGTCTGTTTGTAAAATTTTATATTAATTTGGCTTTGTTTTTTTGTATATTAGTGTTATTTTTTACACCAGTAATTAGTACCAAATTATTGTTAGTTTATCTTTTAAATTAATTTTAATAAAAGTTAACAAATTTATTTTATGAGTTTGTTATCAAATAATAATTTTATCAATTTTCGCCGGATATATTATTTTCGGTATTCATTATTTATTCATTAATAAAACATAAGAAAATATATATATTTATATGACTTAAATACGTCAAATTATGTTTTCGGAAATGTCTATTCCGAACCTAAAATTTGACTTTCAAAATAGGTTTCTTTCTACTTCTTTACCCAATAAATAGAGACATGAACTTCTTTCCACTTTTTAAAAATTTGTGACTTTTAGAATAATGTAGGCCCAACGGGGGATAGGCAATCTAATGGCCTTTAAAAATTTGGACGACTGATTCTTGCTGCACTTCCATACTGACTTTCTCTATCTTCATAACTTTGATACATTCTATTTTAATCTTGAGAAAAAATAAAAATAGTTTTCATCGACGGTAATTTGGTTCATTTTTTTTTTCTTTGCAGGTTGCACAAATCTCAAACCAAAAAAATTATAAATATATTGTGAGTTATACAATCCGTAATATGTTCATAAATTCTTTTGTATTGCGGGTTATACAACTTGCAATACAAAAAAAATTTAAATATATTACGATTTGTACAACTCACAATATATTTAAAAAATAATTGTATTGCGGGTTGTTTCACCCGAAATGTATTTATAAATTTTTTTGTATTGCGAGACCTTTAGGTTAAGTCTAATGCGATAACCACCACTACATCACATCAGCGGGTTGTACAACCCGCAATACAAAATAATTTATAAATACATTACGGGTGAAATAACCCACAATGTATTTATAAATTTTTTTGTATTGCGGATTGTATAACCCACAATATATTTATAATTTTTGTATTACAATTTGTGCAACAAAAAAAAAATTGAATCTAGTTACCATCGACGAAGATTACTTTTATCTTTTTATCAAGGCTAAAATGGGAATGTATCAAAATTATGGAGGTGCAGGAAGTCAATATCGAGGTACAGGAAGAATCACTCAATTTGGACCAGTCTTTGGAATTTTGGACAATTTCGTTTTGCACTCCTATGATTTCCTCCTGCACCTCCATGGGGCAGATAAAGACAAAACTACCCGCTTGCTGCCACCCTTTGCCACCATACTCCCTTCTCCATGTGTTGTGCCGTACATTCATGGAAGAAACGCCCCAATTACAAATTCGAACTTCTGAAATGCATAATTTAAAAGTCATTTAAATAAATTTTTAAATTGTATAGTATTAAAATATATTTTAGATTATGTAATTTAAAATTATCTTTCAGATTACAAAAATTATTTTTGTCTTTTATAAAAAATACGATATTAACTTCTAAATTATTATTTTATATTGTGTAATATGTTTTTAAGTTTCGGGTTATACAATTTAGAAATAATTTAAACTAAACGACAAACCGAAGATTATAATATTTATAGAGGTGGAAAAGGAATGCACGGGATTAGATAAAGAAATTCTACAATTTTGAAGCCTACAATTTATATATGGGCCAGATTGCATACCCACAAAAAGTTAATTTCTTTTTACGCCCCTAAAATTTCCTTTTATATATATATATATATATAATTTTTTACTTTATTCTTTATTTTATGAAAAAAATAACTTTGTGTAATTTGAAACTAATATTTTACATAAAAATTATTTTTAGATTATACAATCTAAAATTTAATTTTTGCATGAAAAAAATTAATTTATATAATATAAAATTATTTTTAACTTATAAATTGTATATTCCGAATGTGTTTTGTAAATTAAACCACAACACTTTTTTTCAGTCCATACATGATGCAACATCTAAATAAGAAGACGATGATAATAAAATAGAAATGACGGTAATGTGAAGGGTGACTGGAATAAGGTGAGAATGTGGATTTTTAAGCACCTCCATAAATGTGCCTACAGAAATTATGGAAAATTTTACTGCAATAATACCATTTTAAAAAATAATTTCTCAAATAACATCCATTCAATTTTATTTTCCAAACTGTATATGACCAAAATTCTATTTCCATGAAGCAGAATTCTCAATTCAAAATTTGTAATTTTAAAATTTATATCCAATCAGAATTCTATTTCCTGAAAACAGAATTCTGAATGTTTTTTTTTCTTTAAGTTTTATATTTTTTTGTTTTTAATTTATGTGTGCCTTTTTTATTTTAAAAAATCTGAAAATATATAAAAATATTATAAATATTTATTGTAACAACCTAGAAAATCTATCATCTGAGTAGAAGTGGTAAAAGTGGAATGAACATTTGATTATTATATTATTAAACTGAAAACACGTATTTATAGGAAAAGTTAGTAATCAAGTCTCATT
>Ga0209700_106326_pt1 | contig 18504 bp, 5 predicted proteins | sample SiratroredBW_FD_187528 | JGI IMG/M metagenome (GOLD analysis project Ga0209700, IMG submission 187528) | Root nodule microbial communities of legume samples collected from California, USA - Siratro red BW (SPAdes) (version 2) | ecosystem: Host-associated > Plants > Roots > Nodule | place: USA...
GTTGGAGTGCTTGATTTGTTGTGAATCAGAAGCATAATTGAGTCTTAGGCTGCTGCCAATTTTATTAAAAACAAAGTGCACATACCATTGCGGTTGTAGAGAAAATTGCGCTGGTATGTGCAATGACAACGCCTTTTTTTAGTCATTTTTGCACAATATGAGTATTTCTTAACGTGGTTGCTAAAGAACCGCAGCAGTATGTTATACTTTCTATCACGGTTGTACAACCACAATTGTATCTTCAGTACTTTTTATCGCGGTTATATCTATCGTGATTCCGGAACCGCGCTTGAAAGCCTTATATAACCGCGATTAAATGTCCTTTTTATATTAATACTTCCAATTTCTGCACAGCCATACACAAGCACTTCCAATTCCCTGTTCTATTCCTTTTAAAATCTCAAGGCTAAATTTATCATTATTTAAAGGATAACTTTAAAATTTTTTAATTTTTTGGAAATGCCTCAAGACGTATAGGAAGAAGCAGTCTCCACAAAGTCTCTTCACTTTATCCACTAAACTCGTCCTAAGTTTAGGATAAAGTACAAACTCTTTCAAGAATAAATACATAAAACCTTTTTTACGCTATACCGGTAAAAAGATCTTGATACTTTAACATTGTACATATGTCAATTTGACATTTAAATAAATTATTATTTTATTATTATATAATATTTTATTAAAATAGTAAGTGTGAAATCAAAGGAATTTATAAAAAGAGTATCAAACTATAATCATCCTTAGTAAAAGATTTATGATACTTTCATACTGCACACATAAAATATATTTCACACTTAAATAAATTATTATTTTATTATTATATAATATTTTATAAAAAAATATCAAATGAAAATAATTTATAAACAATGAATATCAAATACAAGACTTTTTGTCAATCTAACTTTAGACAAACGTAAAATATATACAATGAAAATACTATAGGTTGATGACACTTATTTTTGTAATATTTTGTAGTAATATATATATATATATATATATATATATATATATATATATATATATATATATATATATATATATATATATATTGGATTTTTAAAAAGTGATAATAAATTATGCTGGTTTTGCATAAATGCTTTAATTTCGTTTTTTATTAATAATAAAAATATATAAAATGAAAATACAAAAAGTACTTAAATCCATGTACACAAAAGACGTAGATTCCGACCTCCCATGAGCATTAGAGCTTAACCAGAAAAATAGTAAAATATATATTTTTTATATATTTTAAATCATGCATTATTCACGGAATTTACCGTAGAAGCTTGAACGTTTAACCAATTTCGTAGTTGATTTGAGGTTAGATTATGAATTGTTAGAATTTATTTTGCAATTAATAAAATTCAGATCTAATAATTGTTATGGTTTAGAAGACCTGTTTGAATAAATATTAGTTCTTAACAAATGAGCTATTTTTTTATAAATTTTCCTTGGTGTTATATTAATCAATTTAGAATCAATCTAATAGATGACAATTCATTATTTAATCATAGTACATAATTTGTTTTTCTCCATTTGGTATCGCTCCTAATTTTATTGTGTTCAATTCTGTTTTGATTCTATTTAATTCCATCCTCAATTATGTTTTTTTAAAAGAAATCCCCATATTTTTTATATTTAAATTATTTGATGTACAATATGTGTTTGATATTAGTAATAGCCAATTGATTTTATAAAATTGAAAGGATTGAACGAAACTCTAACTACATTTTGTTTTCAATTATTAAATCTTTTGATGTATTGTAGGGGTCTAAAGACAAGGTTTTGTAAGCACTATTATCTTTGAAGAATGAAAGAATCCAGAGCTTATGCAGGTAAAAGGATTTTGTGTAAATGTTCCAACTATTAGTTGATTTAATAGCATGCAACATACTCTACATATATAAAACATAGAAGAATATCAACTATCGTATATAATAAATATTTGTAACGAACTAGCTACAAAATTTGCTTTGGCAGGCATGGCAAAGAAAGACCCCCACTGTGACAAAATTGTAATCCAACAGTCCTTCAATAACAACCAAAACGGATCACAGGCTCCCAAGATTTTAAGCACTTCGAGCTTCAATGTGATGACAAATCTACTTTGGAGAGTTTCAACTTCTTTGATTTCTTCTTCCCTTTTATTACTCTACTTAAATTGTGTATCAAGTATTCGTCTAGAAGTAATTGAGGTCAAATCCTGTTTCAAAAGTCTTCATCTTTGTGTATGGAAGAGATGTGATAAGGGATTGATAAAGCATGTGAGAATTGGATATGTGAAGAATATGATATTGTATCCATGTGTCAAATTTGGAAGCCAAATGCTATGAATTATTGAGGCTGAATTTTGGTTTAGTCACGGAAAATCCATTAAAAAATAGTATAAATAGATACTATTTGTTGAATTTAAAACTGTATTAACAAAAAAATCACATACACTGACTTGGAGTTGGGAATATATTGCAGGAGAAATCCAAGACCAAGAAGTTACCACGAACCAAACACAACAGTAACTAGCAGGACACGTTCTCTTGCAAAAGTTATTGTGGTCATATATGAACAATTGATGTACGATTTTATTATATATTATGTGTTATGCCATTACAACCTCACTCCTCCTGTTTCTTTCTTGGTTGGTTGATTCATTCAGCTGCGTTAAGGAATGTAGTCATGGAGGTTGTAATACTACCCTAAGGATTTTCCATTCTCCTTTGTTTGTTTAGAATTGTATTTGTTTTATATCCTTACGAAACTTTATGTTTAAAGAGATATGTATTTTTTAAGAATTATTCGATAACGATTCGATAGCGAATGATCCAAGTGTTAAAATTGACTCTAATACCATATTAGAAATAAAATCTAAACTTAATTCAATTTTACAGACTCATTTATAAAATAAAATTTATACCTACTTATAAACTATTAAAATGGTTCATCTCAAGTTAAAGTGAAATCTTTAACAATTTTTTTAAAATATATCTTAGAATAACATCTTTTAGTTGTCAAACATCTTCAACTTGCACTTTTTAAATTTATTGTTCTCTAAAATAACCACTCTTTTTTTTTTTTATTTCAAGATCTTAAATAATTCCTTTACAAAGTTTATGACTCAACTCTTTATGTACCTCACACAAACGCCACAAACATCCTAAGATACTTGTAGTTATTAAACATTACAACAATATCAGCAATCTTTTGAAAAGAGAGTTCTCTCTTCTCATTTATGTCTTTTCTCTCCTTTGAACAATTTTCCTATAACTAATCATTTTTATGAGAGTTATAACAGTCAAACCTTTTATTTACCATACGGTTAGACGAGTACTTTGTTGGCTTCTTCCGTTTCACTTCTTCTTACTCGTTAATTTCAAGACATTATTAAAACACGACCCACTGTTGTCTACACCTCCTCCAACTTAATGATCTATTCCTTCCTTATCTACATTTTAGAGCATTGTATTTAAGCCAACTGGCTTCCTCCAAAATCCCAACTTGTAGTTTCTCAGGTAATAAAAAAAATGTCCATGCATGTGACAGAATCTACCAATTCAAGTTTCCATATCTATAAAATGCCCTACCATAGTAGGTGGCTTTGACGCATCAAATTTATCATATGGTAGGCTCTTACCACCACTTCCACCATGTGTAAATTGGAAGAGCTAGTATTAAAAGCTATTTAGCTGTGTTAATTGAAATCTTTTAGCTAATTAGTTAGAAATATTTATTAATTATGATTGTTAATATTCTTTTATGTTTTATACGTAGAGTATGTTGCGTCCTATCAATCAAATACAATTTTTTAATAACTATTTCTTTTATTTTAGCGTTACATGTATTATCTTTAACTTGTAATAAAAATAAACCCTGTTTCTGGTTTCAATGTGTGAAGTAGGGATTTTTTGTAATAAATTAAATTGTATCAAGAAACCAAGGCTGCAGCAAATGAGACAATACAAATACAACTCAATTATGAGTATATATTCATAAAGGGTATTAATGCCCCAATACTCATAATTAAGATGGTCCCCACCAACTTGTAGAACAAATTCAAGTAAAACTACTACTCAACAACCACCACCTTAAACCTAATCGAATCATTTGACACTAATGATTACTTTTATAAGATAAAACATTACTAGTGGCTATGAATAAACATTATCAAAAGTCCCACCAACGCGTAAAATAAATTCAAATAAAACTACTCAACTCAACACCCACCCACCCACTTAAATTAAAATGACCCAAACCCAAGTCTTCAACTGTAACGACATCGAAAGATGAAACATGAAGATGTAGAAAATTGATAAAATTTCGATAAACAAATATGTATACGAAAAAGTATATGTGTGATATTATGAAAGATTATATATATATATATATATATATATATATATATATATATATATATATATATATATATATATATATATATATATATATATAAGAATGATAATTAAGATATTTAAAATTAGAGAAGTTTAATTCTCACAAAAATAATCTTGAGAGAAAATTAGTTTAAAATATTATTAGTGGAAAATGTTTCGATTATATAACCAAATTTATGTCGAATTCAAATAATTCGACGTAAAAGAATAGTAGTATTATTTTTTTGTAAATGTCTTATATTCAATGTAAAAATTGATTTAATTTTTTTACAATGTTTTTTCTTCATTGCCATTATTGTGTGGGAATCAGATGAGGGGGGTTTTCTTCCTTGTTTGGCAAAAGCTTTTCTTTGGTAGTTTTTATGCTAGTTGGTCTCCTAGCATCTTGTTACTATCGTATTGGAAGTTTCTCTCCTATCACAATAGATTATTTCTTAGTGAAAGCATGTTATTGAGATTAGTATTATGTATCTTCATTTTATTATTCAAATTGAAACCGTAGTTCTTTTTAAAGATTTCACTCTTGACGATGGGTAAATGTCTTTTTAGATTGTTCTTGATATAATCTTTTTCGTTGGATCGTATTCACAAGAAACGTGACATTCAAAAGAAAACGTAATAATAATAATCTTTTTGTTAATACCAGGGCTATGCATGCTGAGGTGACTCGTATACCCAACGTGTACATACGTATAATCGTCATGTCGAAGCTGAAGCTTAACTTTTAAAAACTTTCATTAACTAATTTAATTTGAACAGCTCAAGAAAAGAATTGGAAAAAAAATGTGTAAGAGAATGTAATATCATTGTAACAGAACAAAACTCAAATAGTTCAACAAAATAATCTGCAGAGTAATTAATGGAGCTAAGTTAAGTTAATATATATATATATATATGGTCAGCATAGTTAAAATTTGTTATAATAAAGTAAACTGAAAGTATAAAACAAGAATGGTTATACTTTGATACTGTACAAAATAAAATATAATTAATTAATAGTGTTAAATGTAATTTTTTCACCAAACAAATACTCTCCTGAACAAACAAACCAATTACAACCTCCGTGACTACATTTCTTATTGCATCTGCAATGAATCAAGCAACAGAGAAAGAAACAGGAGGAGTGAGGTTGTGATGCCATCACACATAATACATAATATAAAATCGCACATCAATTGTTCATACATAGCCACAATAACTTGTACAAGACCTCGTGTTCCTGTTAGTTAATCTCGTGTTTGTTTGCTCGATACTTCTCTGGGTCGTGATCTCTGATTCTTGGATTTAGGGTCTCGGTCTCGAAGCGAAAGTACCTGTAAAAATATTTCGGACTCAATTCAGTGTATGTGAGGTTTTTGTTAATACAATTTTAGAATTCAAGTCAAAGTTAAGGTTAACTGGCTATTTTAAATCAAAACAATGCCCCAGTTTCTACAATGAAATCCTACACCTCTGCATATCAATCCCTTATCACATCTCTTCCATACACAAGAGGAAGACTTGGAACGGATTTCACCTCAATTACTTTTGGACGAATACTTGATACACAATTTAAGTAGAGTAAAAGAGAAACAAGTGAAGTAATGAAAGGAAGAAGAAAAACATTGTATTGCCATAATGAAGTAAATTAACCAAATACTGGTGGAGAGAAATGAATATATAAGGTACCTTCCATCCCTTGGCCAAGTTTTGCAGATACTTAAAAAAGTTGAAAGCAGGGAAAGTCTGGGATCCGTTTCCTTCGTAGTTGAAAAGTTTAGCTATCCCAAAGCGGGCAACGTCTTCGAACCTTTGCCAAATAGATTTGTCATCACATTCAATCTTTAAGCGCTTAAAATCTTGGGAGCCTGATCCACTGTTAATGAAGGAAGTTACAATACTGGGACTCCTAATCGTGGCCTTGCTGAAATCCTGTGATCCGTTTTGGAGGTTATTGAAGGACTTTTGGGTTGCAAATTTGTCACAGCGGTGGTGTTTCTTTGCCATGCCTGCCAAAGGAAAGGGAGTAAGAAACCTTTTGTGTATCTATCAAACGATTCGTGTGTTGGTAAGAACATCAGCAATTAGGAATATCAAGAATCCGTAGGGGTACGTGTCTGTCGGTAAAAGTATGTAATAAAAAAATATGTTGTTCTGTGTTTTTGAATCCAAATATTCCGTTAATAAACGAGAGTATATTCATAAAACTAAATGTATCTTTTCCATCGACATTTCTCAAGATAATACTCATTTAATTCTCACTATTCTTATATTATTTTATTGTGTTTTATTTTAAATTCTCATTAACTTGAAGTTTAGAAATTTGTCATGTGCAAGTGTAGTTGGTACCGACAGCGGTGGTGTTTCTTTTCCAAAATTTATTTGGAAAAGATACTTTGACAACTTTTTAAAGAAAAAAAAATACCCTATTTTAAAAAAAAAAAGGGAGTGAGTTTCATGTAGAGAGTGAAAAATTGAGCAACCTAGTTGAAATTGAAAAATTGAGCAACCTAGTTGAAATTATTAGATGAGACGAAAGATCACACATTACTATTATCTAAAAAAATAGTCACTCATAGAAGAACTATAACTCAGCGACCGACCAATTATCACTCCAAAACATCACATGTAAAATTCCTTTTGTCACGTGTAATTCTAAAACTAAATTTATTTTCATCTTCATCTTCACGTTAAACTATTTACTCCAATAAACTGAAAGTTGAATGAGGACATAACCACACTCAGGAGAATATCTCCTTTAAGAGAAAGTTCAATGAGAAAATAATACAAAGACAGTTCTGAACAAACAAAGGAGAATGGGAAAATCCTTAGGGTAGTATTACAACCTCCATGACTACATTCTCCCTGTTCCTTAATGCAGCTGCAATGAATCAAGCAATACGAGAGAAAGAGGAGGAGTGAGGTTGTGATGTCATACAGAACATATATAACACATAATATATAATATAAAATCGCACATCAATTGTTCATATAACACATAATATATAAAATCGCACATCAATTGTTCATATATGGCCACAATAACTTTTGCAAGACCACGTTTTCCTGCTAGTTATAGTCTTGTGTTTGGTTCGTGGTCACTTCTTGGTCTTGGATTTTCCTGCAAATATATTCCCAACTCTAAGTCAGTATGTGAATATTTTGTTAATACACTTTTAAATTAGACAAATAGTATCTATTATACTATTTTTTTTTTAATGGATTTTCGTGGCTAAACCAAAATTCAGAGTCCATAATTCAAAGCATTTGGCTTCCAAACTTGACACATAGATACAATATCATATTCATCACATATCCAATTCTCACATGCTTTATCAATCCCTTATCACATATCTTCCATACACGAGGAAGACTTTGAACTGATTTTTTGAAACAGGATTTGACCTCAATTACTTTTGAAAACGAATCCTTGATACACAATTTAAGTAGAGTAAAAGAGAAACAAGTGAAGTAACAAAAGGGAAGAAGAAAAACATTGTATTGCCATAAATGAAGTAAATTAACCAAATATTGGTGGAGACAAATGAATATATAAGGTACCTTCCTTCCCTTGGCCAAGTTTTGCAGATACTTTAAAAAGGTGAAATCAGGGAAAGTCTGGGACCCATTTTCATGGTAGTTGAAAAGCTTAGCTATCCCAGAGCAGGCAACTTCTTTGAACCTGTGGGAAATAGAATTGTCACCACATTCAATCTTTAAGCCCTTAAAATCTTGGGAGCCTGATCCACTGTTAATGAAGGAAGTTGCAATTCTTGGACTCCTAATGATGCCGTTGGTTTAGGGTTATTGAAGTTGCAATCCTGTGATCCGTTTTTGAGGTTATTGAAGGACTCTTGGGTTGCAAATTTGTCACAGCAGTCGAGTTTCTTTGCCATGCCTGGCAAAGGAAGGGGGAGTAAGAAACCCTTGTGTGTGTATCCGACGATTCGTCAGTTGGTAATAAACGAGAGTGTATTAAAAACAAACTAAATATGTTTTTTTTTCTCGCAAACATCTGTCAAGATAATACTCATTTAATTCTCATTATTCTTATATTATTGTTGTTTTAAATTCTTATGAATTTGATCATTAGAAATTTTTCTATGTGGAACTCTAATTGATACTGATCGCAATCAAAATTTATACATGTGTACAAATCACTACAAAAAAAACTACATCCTACAATAGGATAAAATAACTATTAAAACATAATCCTACGATAGGATAAAATAACTGTTAAAACATAATTCCAGGAAACAAAAAATAGGATGACATTTTTGTAATTATGTGAAAAGACATTATAACAATTGAGCTCCTAACCATTGTAATATCGCCCTATTACAGTGGTTGGAATCTCCCAACCCAACCGCTGTAGTACCTCTCCTGAATTTAAGAATTAGAGAGATATTACACCGGTTGGGAGCTTTCAACCATTATAGTATTCCCTATTTTAATCCTCGCACATTATTTTTAACCTAATCTTTTCACTGCTTTCTTTCATTGTTTGTTTTTCCCCTCTTGCACCGCCGTCTCTTTGGTGCGGTGTGTTCTCTACTCTTCTCACTCACATTCATTTGATTTGTTTCTTCGTTGTGTTCATCTACTTTCTTCAGCGTTTATGATGTTTGTTAACTTTTTCATGTTACATGCTTTTAAGGATGTTATACACTTGATGCGTGATCTTTTCTCCAACATGAATGCTTGGTTCGACACCCCTTACTATTTTTCTTTGGAAGAGGTTAGCAATTTTGTAAAATTCATTAAAAATAGTTAGAAATTTATTTTTGACCAAAATTTTTTATCAACAACTTGATTTAGTGTATATTTGATGATAGAGCTTTTACATTGTATATATTTTGATAAAGAGCTCGGATTGAAATGCTCCAAAAATAAATATGAAAATATATAATTCTAACAACTTGAAAAAGCTTCTTAAAGTATCATTTGATACTCAAATCAATATGGAACATGAACAACATAAAATCATACCTAATGGAAGTTATTTTATAAAATATATTTGAATTATTTTTATACTTACAACTTGGATAAACAAATGTCATTTCCATATTTAAATCCTAATCAAATTAGTAATGTCATTTCCATATATATATATATATATATTATTTTGATCATAAAACTTTTATTTGTTAACATTTCACAATAACGATCACTTTCAGAAAACTGGCGTATACCAATGGACAAATAGTGAAGGATCAAAATTCTTCTGTAATATTAAATTACCAATGGAACTATAGATGAAAATCACAGTCGGTAAGGCGACCTCATTTACTGATGGAAAATAAACTAAGATGTTAGTAAATTTTGTCGGTAATTTTTTTAGTTTCTGTCGGTAAATCTGTCAATATATCCGTCGATAATTTATGATTTTAGGTTTCGTCGGTATGTTTCGTTGATAATTGGTTTTGCATATTTAAGACAGTTGGGTTTTAGGGTTCCAGTTGACGAAGCGCTCTCGAATGGCGGTAGAATGGCGGTTTCAATCGAGTTTCTGAGTGAATATAAAGTCGTCGCTCAGTAAATTTGAGGTGAAAGTTAGACGAATTGGAGGGTTAGTGAGAGATTTTCAGATTTCGAAAGGCAAAAAGGCTTCATCAACGGTAGAGGTGTGTTGTGTCATTCGTGATATGAGTCAGCTAACAATAGCAATATTATCATTTGTCGTTTGGTAACCAATCGCATTCTGCAGTGACCATTGTATTTAAATTGTTGTAACGCATGTTTTGAAAGAAAATAAGTGTATGTATGATTTTCTATATTGAGATTTATCTTTTATAAATTATGTTGTTCATTCCTATTGTTACAAATTCTCAGTGTTGATTGAAACGGTGAATAATACTTACATAAATTTTATATTTTAAAATATTTTCCAGAAACAAGTTTTGAAAAAAAAAATAAAACATAAAATTTGCATTTTGAAAATTATTTTTCAAAATTTATTTCCGGAAAACAGTTCCTTATAGATGTGAAATAAAATTGTAAGGACATTTCCTGTAATATCTTAGAAAATAGCTATAGAATAAAAAACTAACCTATAATTTAGTTTTAGAGATAAATAAGATAATACCTATTTTTTTAACAGAACAATTTATTAAGTAAATAAAATATAGTTATTTACTTTTTATTTTTATAACAACCACTAACTCTCTCTAAGAAGATATTTTATCTCTCTAAAAAGATATTCTATTTTATTTTTATAAAATTTATCAACTCTATCTGAGAAGATATTCTGTTTTATTCTAATAAAAACCACCAATTATTTCTAAGAAGATATTCTGTTCATAAAAACTACCAAATCTCTCTCTTTCTTTTAGAATATATACTTATGAAAACCATCATCTCTCAAACAATTTCTCTTTAAAAATTTTCTACCTTCTATCTAGATTTGTGATCTCATAGATTATCAGATTGACAATCAGAGGCATCCTTAGATTCCTAGCGTTGAGTAGATCAAGAGTATCCGATCAGATTCTTGAACAGAGTTAGATTGCCTGTGCTTTTAGGGTTTTTGAGTATCTCTATTCTATAGAGGTAAGGGAAGCTAGTTTGAATGTTTTTAATAAATATTGTAACTACTTGTTTTGTGAATTTGGGTGAGGGAAGCTAGTTGTATGTTTTCTTATAAATGTTTGTCTCTTTTGAAATATAAATTTATTTAGAATTATGATATTTTGTGGGGAAAGTTAATTGTATGTTTTCTTATAAATGTTTGTCTCCTTTGAAATATAAATTTATTTAGAAGTATGATATTTTGTGAGGGAAGCTAGTTGTATGTTTTCTTATAAATGTTTGTCTCCTTTGAAATATAAATTTATTTAGAATTATGATATTTTGTGAGGGAAGCTAGTTATATGTTTTCTTATAAATGTTTGTCTCTTTTGAAATATAAATTTATTTAGAATTATGATATTTTGTGAGGGAAGCTAGTTGTATGTTTTCTTATAAATGTTTGTCTCCTTTGAAATATAAATTTATTTAGAATTACGAGGGAAGTTAGTTGCATTTTTTTTTAGATATTATAATTAATTGTTTTGTGAATTTGGGTAAGGGAATCTATGATTGTTTTTCATGAATATTGTAATTATTTGTTTATCAATGATTTGGATGAATTTAAACTGAATGAGCGTTTATGTATTGTATGATGTAGTATCAATATTTGTGAATGATGTGGTGTATGATCTAGACTACCCGTATCCTGACTCTACTAGTCATTGGAATCATAGATGACGATGACTAGGTGGTGAGAGTCGAAGGAGGTTCACATCCTGACTCTACTAGTCACTGGAATCATAGATAAAGATGACTAGGTGGTGAGAGTCGAAGGAGGATCAATACTAACTCTACTAGTCGTTGGAATCATAGATGAAGATGACTAGGTGGTGAGAGTCGAAGGAGGTTCAATCCTAACTCTACTAGTCATTGGAATCATAGATCAAGATAACTAGGTGGTGGGAGTCGAAGGAGGTTCATATGACTGCGACACGGTGTGAAAAAGAACTGGTTGGACCAGATCATATGGATTAATAGATTTACATGACTGCGCTAAGGTGTGAAAAAGAACCGGTCAGACCAGATCATGTGTGTTAAAGGATTCCTATGACCGCGCTACGATGTGAAAAAGAACCGGTCAGACCGGATCATATGGATTGAGTTTATATGACCGCGTTACGATTGAAAAAGAACCGGTCAAACCGGATCATATGGATTAAGTTTATATGACTAAGCTACGGTGTGAAAAAGAACCGATTAGACCAGATCATATGGATTACGATTATATGACTGTGCTATGGTGTGAAAAAGAAATGGACACACCAGATCATATGGGTGTCTCATGAGTGTGATGTGTTAGTGATGATGTGATGTATAGGATGAATTACGAAAACTTGATTTGTTGTTTTTTTTTGTTGATTTAGAAATTTAATTTATGAAAATACAATTTTTAAAACTCTCTAGCTTACCCTTCTTTTTGTATGTTGTTTGTTTTATTTTTTAAAACTGCAATGATTGTATATATTAACGGGAACAGAGAATTTAACAGGTGGTGTGAGTCTCGGTAAATTGTGATGGAGAAGCTTTGTTTTATTTTATTTGTAATTTTATAACAATATTTTATTAAATCTTATACAGAGAAATATATTTTAAAATATATGATGAATATATGATTTTTTATATTTAAATTTATTATATAATTTTTTATATAATAAAATTTGTATTATATGAAAAATACGAGATATTATATTTATGATATTTTAGAAATTAATAGGGTGTAGGTTCGAATTAATGGGAGCAGAAGCAATTGCTCATATTTTATATTTTGTAGAAGGGCCCAAAGAAGGATACAAATGTGTTAAAAAGTGAAGTGTAATGGCTATAAAAGCAGCAAGTGTAATGATACTAATTACTCCCTTTGATGCTTAACATAGGACACCTATAACATGATGACAGAAATCAATAAAAATAGTTAATTCGATTGATTCTGATTGATTCTGTTAAGTTTTTAAAATAATGTTGCTAATAATTTTTAAAAATAGTTTTTATTTATTATTAAAAAATACATATATTCATAGTAGTTAATAAAATGAAGGGAAAGCATGTGCAGAGAATCTACCTTCAAGATACCCTGTTTTATGGATGCATGCACGTCATCAAAGTGATTTTTCCGCCACTTCCACAAGAGTATAGCGAGAGTGTGTGTTGATTTTTTAATTTTTTTATGAAATAAGATAGTTAATTTTATGTAGAGCATATATGTAAAAGTTTTTCTTTGTTTGGCATCCTCTCCTGTTCCATATGTAACTTTTGAAACCTAGTTAATCAAGATATTATCATGATGTATTTACAGTTTTTTTTTTAAGTTAGCCATGTATCTTTACAACTTTTTTTTAGGTAATCACCTACGAGTAAAAAGATGAGATTTTAGAAATAAAGGAAATGATTATCTTCACAAGACTATTAGCTAAGTAAAAATAGAGATTAAAAAATAAAGAATAGAAATTTTGGAGAGATATATTAGAATCAAAATATAGGATATGAAGGAGTTTATATAATAAAAATATGGAGAACAACTAAAAAATATCCCAAAATTCATTAGAAAATATTATATATTACATATAAAATTATATAAGATGAAAATTTTTATATAAAATTCATAATATATATAAAATTTTATATATGAATTTGTATTAATATATAAAATTGATATTACATACGAATTCTCGTCCATATCTAAAATCAACATTAGATATAATTTTTTATATATCAATTTTATCAAAATATTACATACTTTAATACTTTTATTATTATTAATTGTACATAATAATATTATTATTAATATTATTAGTAGTACTTTTATTAATATTATTATTATTATTATTAGTACTTTTATTAATATTATTATTATTATTAATATTATTAATCATAAAAATCATAATAAAAATAATAATAATAATAATAATAATAATAATAATAATAATACCCATAAGAAGAATATTAATAATGATGTTATGTTACCAGTATTTGTCTGATCTGTAGTGATAAGGTAAGTTTTATCTGTATTTATGGGACTTGGGTTCAATACACACTTTAAATAAATTACTAATTCTATAATAAATTATCCACTAAAAATTGGAGATAGTATGGATATTTTGTGGGACTTGGGTTCAATACACACTTTAAATAAATTACTAATTCTATAATAAATTATCCACTAAAAATTGGAGATAGTATGGATATTTTGTGTAAGGGTAGAAACACTCTTTCTTTTTGTGTTTTTTCTATTAAAGTTTGGAATATAATTCCTTAACTTCGAGTTAATATGGTGGTACGTAGAACTATAAATGTATGTTACCAACTAATGAATACTTTCTTATATTGAACTCAAAATCTCCATTAAGAATTTTTTATGATGGACCAATTAAACATCATTTTTAAAATTGTGTCGTTCTTCTTGAAAAATTGGTATCCATTCTTTCTTCTTGAGCACACACTTGCATTATACCACTTTTTTTATTCTTTAATAAACTTCGTTTGTGGTTCTTCTTCAAAGATTCAATCTCCTTCTTCATGGAAACCAACCATTGTTGACCTTCTATAACCTTTCTTAAGCTCCTTGGCTCTGAACATTCTATCTCTTTAGCTATTGTCAAAGTTTATGAGATAAGATCAATGTACCCAAACCTTAGTGTAAGTTTGATCGTCTTTCTCTCCTTATCACACATAAACTGGTAGTTAGACTTAGATTCAACACGTTTTGCCCTTCTTGAGTAAGATGTAGAAGGTTGGTTTTCATCGACGCTCCATCATCCAACTCCTCCAAACAGTTCAATCCATCACTAGAAGGCTCAACTCCTCAATGTGAACTTTCTCCTTGCTTTCTCTGGATCTTTGGATATCATAGCAATTTGAGTTTCATCAAATGTGATGAAAACCCTATTAGCCTCCCCAAGTTCCAACCTCCACAAATTATATCCCTTCACTCCTTATACGTATCTAATGTTTGCTTTGATAAGTGTCAATTTTGAGTATATTTTACATGAGAAAATTTGATAACTTTTGGTTTTCATTGTTGTTTGAAATAGCAATTATCCCTAATTTGAGAATTTTTGGATCTAAATATAGGTTCTTGAGTTTTTAGATAAATGAAATCATTTAATCCCAATTTTTGTGTAAATTTTAGGTTTTGAAGAATGAAAAAAATGAAAGATTGAAAGATGTATAAGGACTAAAAAGTTAAGTTGAAGACTTTCTCAACCCCTTTGAGCGATAATCTTTTATAGGTAGAGTTGCAGCGCAGTGACAAGCTCGCTCAGGCAAGAAGGACTCAATCAGGTGAGACGGGCTCGCTCGAGCGAGAATTTTCCAAAAATGAGGTGTTTTCTACTGAAGATCTCGCTTGAGCGAGACATGACTCACTTAAGTGAGAAAACTTTTATCAGGATAAGCACGCCTTTAGCTTGAGCAAAAAAGTGGTTGGCTTAAGTGATAATCCACTAAAAGAGTTTAAAAAGGAGATTTTTTTTCTTCTTGAACAGTTAGAAACTACTAGATGAAACAGTAAGAAGCCAAGGAAAAGCTACTCCCTTGCAATCTTCCCAATGTTTTAGGTTTGTAATGGCTAAGAATGGCTAACTCTTCTTTCTTGGATTAAATGTAATCTATTCGAACTAAGATGTATTTTGGTGATATATATGTATAATATTCAGTTTCTACTAAATATAGGTATTTTCATTTTGTTCTTATTGTTGGATTTTATCTTATTAATAGACTCTTGAGTTTGATCCTTAGATTTAACTAGAAAGTACTTCTAAAAATCTAACCTAGATGAAAATACTCAATATATTGGAATGTTAGAAATAGGTTTCAATGTATTGATTGTTTTGTAATATTTACTCTTAATGTTGGGTGATTTACTAGATATATGAGGAATCAGTGTTTACGAAATTTCCTCACGAATTTCATGCTTGCGAGATCAGTGTGAATAACTTTTATATGTGCACCAATATTGAGCAGTTTTGAATATTATATGTTCTTATCAAATCAGAATTTAAATGACCGGGATAGATGAAGTTCAATCCTAACCTCTAACTAAATATTTTTCAAATACTTGTTGTGCTACTATTTAATTTTATATGCAAAGTATCTTTTATGTTTTCCCTCTCTTTGAACAAAATCATTATCCATGTCTATATACTAGTGAATATTAAAATCAAAAATTTTAATTGAAACTATTCCTTGTGGATTTGACACTCGTAAATCATTATTACTTTTAACTAGATATACTTGTCGAAGGAGACAATAAGTTTTTGGCGACATGTACAAATGTCAAGACACCAAACACTCTCAAATTGTCATAATCTGCTAGCTTTCTACTTCATACCTCCACAAAAATCGTATAATACAAAGAAGATAATGGACACTTGTTTATCAGATAGATGGTAGTGTTTGCAATTACTCTCCTCAAGGACTTAAACAATCCAAATCCCAACAACATACACCTTACCCCCTCCAAATGGTTTTATCCTTTTGATTTGTGCCTCCTTATACCTTTTTTGCTAAATTACCTTAAAACAAACTTCAATCCATTATCAGTTCTGAGCATTTTGAGTTTGGTCCCTTGTTGACTATTAATCATGGTGTGTCATTACCTAAACCTATGAAGAGTTTCACTCTTACTTTTCAAGACGTAAATCTGCACCTTCTCGAGTAATCATATGTGATTGTGAGAAAATAAGACCCTCAACCATGAGACTAAGCTTGTGTTGGACCCCACAGGTATGCATGAGCATACTTAAAGGACTTGCTAGATATATGTTTACCAGTCTCAAATTTCAATCTAAGAGACTTTTCTAATACAAAATGATCACAAAAATCTAGCTCTTCTAGCCTATCACCTTCTAGAATGTTTTGCTTGCTCATCTTCATTAAACATCTCTAATTAATGTGGCCCAACCTCAGATGCTACAACTTTGTCTTATCTTGCATCATTTGACTAGTCATAGATGTATGTGTGATCATTGTTGAACAATCTAATATGTAACATTATTTTTACCTCCTTTGAATGTTTTCTTTAGAATATTTATCATACATTGTTTAGTATTGGTTGTCAAACCCATAAGATCAAACATGTCGATTGAAAGATTCCTCTCGAGCTTTAAAATATACCTCATTTCTTGTAATAATATTTTTTTAGTTGTCAAACATCTTCAATCAGTTGACCTCATGCCTTGCACCTTTGACTTTATTGTTCTCCATAATAATAATTTCTCTTCTTTCAATTTCAAAGTCTCAAATGACTCATTTACAAGAGATATGAGTATATCCTAAGTCGATGATCCAACTCCTTTGTGTATCTAACACAAACACCACCAACACTCTAACAGACTCGTAGTTATCAAACATTACAACAATATCAGTGAATTATATTTTTAAAATGAGACTTCTCTCTTCTCGTTTCTCTCCTTCTTTAAATAATTTTTCTGAAACTAATCCTTTTTATAAGAATTTTAACAATCAATCCTTTTATCTGCCATATCATTAGACAAATACTTTGTTCACTTCTTCCTTTTTCACTTCTTATTCTTAATCGTTAATTTCAAAGACACTCAAACACGATTTTCTACACCTTCTCTAACGTAATGATCTTTTTCATCCTTATCTACAAATTAGAGCATTGTATTTAAGCCAATTGGCTTCCTCCAAAATCCCAACTTGTAGTTTCTTTTCTTTTGACTTTAAGGCCTTTTCGGTTAATGGAGAAAAGGTGCATGCATGTGACAGAATGTACAAATTCAAGTTTTCATATCTACAAAATGCCCTATGACAGTAGGTGGCTTTGACGCGTCAAATTTATCATATGGTAGCTCTTGCCACCACTTCCACCATGTGTAAGTTGGAGGAGCTAGTGTTAAAAGCTATTTAGCTGTGTTAATTGAAATCTTTTAGCTAATTCGTTAGAAATATTTATTAAATATGATTGTTAATATTTTTTATGTTTTATATATAGTGTACGTTGCATTTATCAATCAATTACAATTTTTTAATAACTATTTCTTTTATTTTAGTGTTAAATGTATTATTTTTAGCTTGCAATAAAAATAAACCCTGTTCCTGGTTTCAATGTGTGAAGTAGGAATATTTTTGTAATAAACCAAATTGTATCAAGAGACCAAGGCTGCAGCAAATGAGACAATACAAATAAACTCAATTATGAGTATATATTCATAAAGGGTATTAATGCCCCCAATACTCATAATTAAGATGGTGCCCACCAACGCGTAAAACAAATTCAAATGAAACTTCTCAACTCAACACCCACGTGACTTAAAATGACCCAAACCAAAGTCTTCGACTGTAATCACACGGAAGGATGAAACATGAAGATGTATAGTTAAAATTTGTTGTAATAAAGTAAAGTGAAAGTTCAATAAGGATATAAAATACAGTCCTGAACAAACAAAGGAGAATGGAAAAATCCTTAGGGTAGTATTTTTTTATCGGCAAAAAAAAATAAAATTAATAGGAATAATAAAAATTAATAGAAATAATAAAGTTACTTCAATCTATTTACAGAAATCACTTTATAATTTCAAGAAAAGATATAAAGATAACAAAGTTTTAAAAAAAA
>Ga0209700_106327_pt1 | contig 18503 bp, 6 predicted proteins | sample SiratroredBW_FD_187528 | JGI IMG/M metagenome (GOLD analysis project Ga0209700, IMG submission 187528) | Root nodule microbial communities of legume samples collected from California, USA - Siratro red BW (SPAdes) (version 2) | ecosystem: Host-associated > Plants > Roots > Nodule | place: USA...
ATAATTATTTTAAAATAATTCAATTTGATGGTAATGTCTATAAAATAAGATATAATATCTGTAAGTATTTTTTTGAGGTAGATTTTTTTTTTAACATTGAAGAGATAGAATTTGGAGTTTTTGTATGTGAAGTGTTTGTAAGGCTTGGAGGGTGATTTTCTACATTATAGTGGTGTTAATAGAGATGATTGGACTCGTAATTTAATTTTGTCGTTGTTAGTTCATGCAATGGGGTGTTTTCTATTGAGTCTCTAAGGTGAGTTGCACTTCTTGAATCTTTTACTATGATTGTCACTGTTTTCTCTTTTAATGAACACCAACTATAAAGGCCATAAACTAACAATACCACAATTGGTTGGTCTTGTAAGCATGTTCTATCTTTAAAAAGACTCTTTCCACAAATGTTACAACTATTGGGCAGGAAATGATGCAAATTTATATTGTAGTTTCTTCGTGAGATAAAAGAATTGAAACGTGTTTCATGCAATGATCAAGTTGACAAAACTTCCGGTGAGAGTTGTCTAAAAGCAGGATCATATCCCTATCCATTACAGTTGCAAGATGATGACGATTGTTACTGATACATTGATGAACAATGAAGCAAACCCCTCAACTGAGAAAAAGAGAAGAATAACTTAATGAAAAAATGAGAAGAACAAGACCAAGTTAGTTATATTAAAGGAACAAATTTCATACCACTAATTTTGTCATTGTACGATTGTTCAAATGTAATTTCATATGTCCAATCCTATGTGTTAAATCATCATCACTCACTTAAGGACGTTAAAAGGATCAAATTAAGTCATTTTAAAAAAGAAATTGAGATCACATTGAATAAAATAAAAGTTAAGGATCGAATTGATGTTAAACTACTTATATTGAAACCAAAAGTGATATTTAACTTATTTTTTATTTAAAGAATTTTGTGTATTAGTATTTATCATTATATAACATCTTTTATTATTTACAATAATATTTTAAGTTTATCATATATCCATTTTTAGTGTAAGTTTTTATATGGTTAGTCTATTTGAAATCATTATTGCTATGTGTGTAATTTTTAAGATAATTAGTACTAAGAAACTCATCATACATAATACCTCATATAAAATAATAGTATAAAAATGTAAGAACCTAGAAAATAACTCTAAAGTAGAGGTGGTAAAATTAAAATGACACTTGAATATTTTAATATTAAAGTGAAAAATTATAAATAGAAAAATCATTTATTCATGTTTCATTTAATATAATCACCATCTCTCTAGAAAACTTTCCTCTTTTTCTCCTTTCTCTTTTCTCTAGAATTCTAACCACCTCTTTCATCAGATTGATGATCATAGGTCACAGTTGGACTCGTGGCAGTGAATAGAGAAACACTGTTTGATCAGAAGTTTGTTTAGAGTAAGTTCAATTCTACACCTTTTTCTTTTGGGTTAGTTTTGAGTTTCTTGCTTATTTGGTTAGAAGCACTTGCATGAGGTGTCTGAGACTCCAAGAGTAGTCTCTATTAATTCAGAGTCCTAGTGATGTGTTTAGATAATTTATTAGGACTTTGTGGTGTAGGTTAAGCTATCTCTATTTCCTTTGGAGTTGGAGCTATTTGTGAATGCTCATACTTTTAATCAAATAAGGGAAGCTAGTCCTAAACTTTTCAATAGTAGAATAGGCTAGAAGACCTGGATGTAAAGGTGATGTGGTCACTATATTTCAAAAGCTTTCTTGTAGGGATTGATTGTATGTCTATGTATGTTTTGTTTGAATTTTTTTTTTTTGTAGAAAATAATGAGATTTTGATAGTTTATAGTAAAATGATGAATTCAGTTAATAATAAGTTTGAATTTGGAAATAAGAGAATTATGATAATGAGTAGTTAAATTTAAGTTTGTTTTAGGATTGATCAAGTTGTTGTGAAAGTTTAAAATTGTGAACTTTAAATTTTGAAAACTTAGACTTTATGAGATGATGTTGGGCACGATATTAGCGGTGTTAACCGCAGTTCAAGAGGTTTGCTCTCGAGGTTGGATCATGTCGGGTGCAATTCCTTTGGCACCGAGTGTGACTTGTTAGAGGTGTTATCGGGTTTGAGTGGCATCAGAACACTTATTGAGTTGGGCACCATGTAGTGTATTTATATATTCAATATATTTTTTTTTATTTTTACTTATGAATTTTGTGAAAATATGATAAAGACATAATATTTTTAGGAAAAGGAATATCGTGTTAAGATTGTTTAGGAAGTACATTATTTTGGGATTTGTCTAGAAGGATATATCCTAACTCTACTGGTATACTTTAATCATACGAATGAAGGTTTTCAGGTGGTGAGAGACAAAGAAGGTTCATATGAATGATTGTGGTTTGAAAAAGAGTTTGTTAGAAAAGGTCATATGGATTAACGTTGTCATAGAGGATGATTGATTTATATGTGTATAGGGTTGTGTGGATTTCATAGTCAGGAGTTGTATGACAGGTACAAACCTCTTCAATGCAGTCTTCCGAAAGTATAATCAAGTGTTTATGAATGTTGGTTAGTAAATTTAGATATGAATCATATTGATTATGAGTTATTTATAAATACTTTAATGTTTATTTGAATGGAATGCATGAGAAGTGACAAATTACTTGATGTTGATTGTATTAATTGAAAATTTAAACTATATTGATAATGTTTTAAAATTTCTAGCTTACCATATTTTTGTGTTTTTATTTTAAATCTGATGACTGTGTGTTATACGAGAGCAGATGATGTTGTAGTGGTAAGACTTTAGAATGAATAAGATACAATTTTATATCTTTGTATTTGGTGAATAGTTTTGATATATGTGTATATTGTAAAATTCCTATGAAGAGAGATATATTTTGAGATACTTTATAAGTAAATTTTATGTGTATATATATGTATATAGACTTTTATTATATAACTAGGAGCGTTACAAAAAAACAATATTATTAATTATTGTAATACTTTGTCATAATTTTTTTATAGCAGTTACATCCTTTTCTTAAATAAATTTAATCTTCATAGTTGTAACATTACAAAATATGTATTATATATATATATATATGTCTGTGTGTGCACGTGTGCACAAGGTATGGGTGTATCTGTGACTGTGTAAGTCTTTGTTGGATATATTTATGATAATACATACATAATTACACACATTCTCAATCTTAACAATAACAATTATTACACTATTTACAAATTAAGAATTATGATAATAAGAATCACCTATTAATCTCATTTTAGATCAAGGTAATTTATAACACTAGACATCTTTTATAAAACTTATATTAAATATATTTCATCAAAAATTAACATTTCACTTATAAAATTTTTTATTGGTAATCCAATCTCAAACTTCCTTTGTCAAGAGAATTCGTTACGATGTATAAAGTCTAATGTAAGAATTTCTTTAATTTCTTGTCACCTAATATCTTAATATATATGGTATAGATTAGTAATCAAGTTATGATATATATCTTTTATTATATGTTCATGTACTTAATGACCATGATATTATCTGAAGTGCGGACACTAACATCATCTATACTTTTTATCTCATCACATATATTCATTTCATATACATTTAATTCAGTTATTATATGTATCCATCCATCCATCCATACATCTCATTATATATAAAATATAAATCCCTAAATAACTTACCATAACAGCCAAAGATATGTCACTTGAACAACCTACCTTTAATAAATTGAGGAAGACTCGTCACTTAAGCTGCTATGCATTCATAACTTGAGTGACAACTCGTGTCATTTAAGTGAATTTACTTTACTTGAGAGATATTATTATCTAAAGGAGAGAGAATCAGTGTGGAGCCTCTCTGACAGAGTGTCTATTTATTTCTTGAGCATCCAAAACTTTAGAGGAGAGAGAATCAACACTAACTCCTTTATCACTCAAGCATCACATCATCACTTAAGTTATATGACTTGTTCAACAAGTCATCAAGCTTCAAAAGACTTCTCAAAAGCTCCAGCTCTTAATTGCTTAAGCAAGCATTTGTTGCTTGAGTAGTAAACTATCTGTATGAGAAAAAAATGATGTGATATCTCTCTTTTACCTCAAGTCCTAGCTTGAGTGATAACCATTGTCACTTGAGCAAATGTGGTGACACATGAATGACTATGCTTAGTGTAAACAATGATTACTTGACAACTCAAAACTTTCAATTCTAACAACTATACATCTAACACCTTACTATTTTTTCTTCAAAATAGTATAAATATCAACTCAAGTGAAATATAATTCATCAACACTCAAATTAAACTCAAAAACTAAGTTACATGAGAAAATCATAATCTCAAAAATATTAATACTTCAACTTGATGAGAAAATCATAATCTCAAAAATATTAATACTTTAACTTTTACCTATGCTCTAATTTCACAATATTTCACACCATTTTAACATATTTGAACCGAAACTTAAATAAATAGATGTAATTAATTAACTCCCTATACCTAGATAGTTTCCCTTGTAAACTAGAAAAATTCCAAAATTTAAACTTATACAATATCTCATCAATTGATTATATAATTTCCAATCCCTATACCTAGATAGATTATGTGTTCCTATTCCTCAATTGATTCCAAAGAGTATACAATTTTCATACATTTAAAAAAATTAAAAAATATAATTAATTATAAAGAAAATAAAAATTTACTTAGATTAAAATTTTGATTATCCTGTTTCAATTTAATCTGTCTATCATTGCCTTCTCAACTATATAATATGATGATAGAAAAAATAACCAATTATTAACTATAAATCACATAGAGATTATTTATATTGTTTAAATACTTTACAGAAATAAAATCTTACTTAAAATAAATAATTAATTATTTTAAATCCTTTTATAAATATTTTTAAGAAACCTTTTCATTTTTTATTTGTTTTAAATTGTATCTTTAACATAAAAAATATAATCTTACAATAATTATTAATTAATTGGTTATATAATTTTGTTTATAAGATAATGGTGCTTAAATTTCATGCATCGGAAAATAAGTGATAGTGGTAAAACAGACCTTTGAAATTGGTAATTAAAACAAGCTTTTTTACATTAATTGTAGAATCGATTTATATCCCAACACGGTAGGATAAAGAACATTTATATAGGTTATTAAATAATTATGTAAAAAGCCCTATATTTCCTAAAATCTTAAACAACTACCCTCCGCATCCTAACAAATTTGGATACAATGCAGGTAGAAAAATGTTCAAATATACATTAATCACACAAATCTAAATTACTAAAAAAGAGACAAGAAACTAGAAATAAAATAATACCCAACTAAATTTAGGTTGTAGTGATAGAAAAGTAAAGTAGTTTCTTGAATTAAAAAATTATTTATTCTTATTTATCAAAACTAACTCATGAGTTAGCGGCTAGTTATAAACTCATAGTTTGAAAGTTTTAAGTTAATAAGTTCTAGGCAAATAAACTAACTTATTAATTTATAAATCTATTAAATATTAAGAATAGTGCAATAATTAATTTTAACAACAAAATTAAAAATATATAATAATAAGTAAAAAATATTAAAGATAATAAAAAATATATGGAAATATAAAACTCTTTAACTTATAAATTAATATAGAATATATGAAATATATATATATATATATATATATATATATATATATATATATATATATTAAACTAACTAAAGTAACTTATATAAACTTTTAAAATAAACTTCTTTAGTTATTTTATCAAATATTTTTATAGTGGTCAATTAAATTTATAAATTAATCATGTAATTTATCAGTTTATTCATCTTATAAAAAGACTCTTCAACCACTACTTCGAGAAACTTCCAAAATAATAAGAAAAGTTTACAAGTGTGGAAACTACAAAAACTAAGCTTTCTGAAAAGTATCAACACAATAATGAACATAAATGATGAAGATTAAGACTAAAATAAATATATAGATCACATTATGTGGGAGTCAAAATAGATTAGAGTTTATTTAAATAGGTTTGATCTATTTTCTTAAAAAAATAAGGTTTAAGTTTGATATGTTAACTATCCATGGTAGAATTTTTCTTTTTCTTAGCCATGGTTAAAGTTCGGCTTGGCAAATCCATTCAAATACCGATTTTTGTATAAAAGTTAGCAAACAGGTATGACACATTCTTAATTGATGAACACTAAAAAGAAAAAAAAAAACAAACTACAATTAATATAGCCTGTGATAATTATTTTCAAATTTTATTTTATAATAAGATCTTTAAATTCAACATAAATGTATAATTCAATGCCATTACCAATCATCAAAAACAAAGTGTCTCTTCTATCCCTTCACTCTTCCTTTTATGCCTCCCCTCTACCAAATTTAAGTGCAATCAAACCAACATAATGTCATGATTTTGGAGCACAGTTAATTAAGACTCAACTCATTCAATAATAATAATAATAATAATAATAATATTTTTCTTTTTCTTAAAGATTGAATGAAAATATTGTTCTACTTTTACGAAATGCTGCTCTTGATCACGTGCTCATGTCCAATTGGGCCACTCTTCCACAGCATACGCGCTTGCTTCTTGTCAATCTTGCTACCCACAACATCTTGAAAACGCAAACATAGAATTGTGTAACGATGAGTGATGAAAATATGATTATGCAGGATTGAACAATGTTTAACTCCCAAAACGTAACATAACAGCGTTTTCTAAACCTAATCCTCCCCAAAACCTTTTCCATTTTATTTCTTCCATCATGTCACTTCCCTTTGACAGTTATGAAATGGGACCTGCCATTGCATTATTATGCAACAAAATGAGGACATCCTGGTACAACACACGACAAGGGAAAAAAATTTAAATCAGATAAGCCCAAAAATTAAAACGGATCACTGTAACGGGACTAGTTTAGTGTCACCATCAAAACCTAGCTCCATGCCGAAACAGTTAGCTTGTGGGCCTTCTAAATATGCATCCAATGTTCTCCTGTTCGTATTATCCTTTGACGCCCCCAAAACGCACAAAACAAAATTCCATACCCCATTTTAAACTATTTAATTTTCATGCATTATCTATATTTGTTCTCCAAATCTTTCCAACTACAGCTCATTTTCTGTCACGAATTTAAACGTATTCTCTAATCAATTGAGTTACACTTCTTATTTTACCATTTTTTTAGCACGTTCATTTTAATGCTTTGACCTATTAAAAAATTATGGAGTTTTGTAAGTTTTACTTGCTATTATTCAATCCGTTTCGTTCATAATAACGTGTAATTTCCATAAACTATAATTGGTTAACCAAGAAAAGCGTTGAATATTCTTCTGATTCTAATTAAATTCTAAAAAAATCGATAACCATCATTATTAGAAACTTTACCACAAATTGACCCCTCTCACTCTCGGTCTCCCTCACATCACATACTCACTCACTACTATTATTTAAATCCAAACAATGATTAATTACTCCAAAACCTTTTCGTAACCCACCCGCACCTGTTACGAGTCTCAGATCCCGAATACATTAAACCCTTACCACGTGGCAGAACAGCATTGGGTGATGGAAATCAACGGTGGAGATATCCGAGAGGACGAGGCAGGGTAGTTCGATCGCACGGCAGGGAAGAGAGAACCGCTCAAACCTCAGTGGAAACGACTTCGTACGCTGCCACCGAGGTCTGTGTCCGTGGAACAGTGTGAGTGAAGAGAGAGATATAATATAAACCCACAGCGCGCACCATTTTCCACTGTCCAAGGAGATCAAGCACCAAAGCCAAGACCCTTCTCTCTCTCTCTCTCTCTCTTTTTCTCTCTTTCTCACTGTTTATTTTTTTTGTTGCGGTTTGGTTATTCCGTTAGTGAATGTTAAAGTGAGGTTGCGGTTCGGGTTTTGATTAATGGATCCGGGTGCGATGATGAACGAGGGTTCCTTTGCGAATAATGGGAACGGCAATACAGCGCCGTATAGCTTGGCGGAGATCTGGCAGTTTCCGCAAGCGATTAATGGCGGCGGGGGATTGGGTCTCCGAAGCCCGCAGTTCGGACATGGGCCGGGGCAGTTTGGGGATTTCGCTCCCGGGCCCAACAATGGGCTTGGGCCCAGTAACAGCAGAAAGCGGCGAGACTCCGAGGACGATTCCGCTAAGGCCGTGTCCACCAGCAATGCGGTGGTACATATTCGCTCACTCGCGTTTGTTATTTTGTTTTGTTTCCTTGAATTGATTGAGGATGTGCTTAAGGGCTGTTTGGATTGCGCAGAATGAGGGTGATGGAAAACGTGTTAAAGCAACGGGGAATGGTGATGGTAAAGGTGAAGGAGAAGTCAGTTCAGGAAAGCCTGCGGAGCAAAGCGCAAAGCCTCCTTCCGAAGCTCCCAAGCAAGATTACATTCACGTCCGAGCCAGAAGGGGTCAAGCCACTGATAGCCACAGTCTTGCAGAACGAGTAAATTTTTGTTCTTTTGTCTTTTTTTCTTAATGGGTTGTTCTGTTAAAATGTAAAGTGAGGATATCATAGTATGGGGGTTTACCTTTTTTTTCAATGTTGATTTAAAGGGGAGATTGAGTTTAGGGTGTGCTTGGATAAAGTTATTGATTGTGATTTCTAATTGGGACTTTGCTGGATGCTGCACAGGCTCGAAGGGAAAAGATTAGTGAAAGGATGAAAATTCTTCAGGATTTGGTCCCTGGTTGTAATAAGGTATTGTTTTTGTACTTGTCTAGTTTTGTTTCTGCTCACGGATGTATATGTGTAATTAAAAAAAAAAAAAAGCTTGTGGGTTAGAAAAGAGGAATGTTATCTTTTGAGTATTTGTCTATACACGTCTCTGTCAAGATGGCCATATTGATAACACAATGGAAAATTATTCGTGATTATTGGTGTGATTACGAATTTATGATTCATGGAAAGTGTGAATTGAGATACTTTCTCTGATTTAGGTTATCGGGAAAGCGTTGGTACTTGATGAGATAATTAATTATATACAATCTCTTCAGCGCCAAGTTGAGGTAGGTATCATTGCTTTTTACTATTTTCATATTTCTGCGCTATTAAAATCTTTCTTAATTTATGTCTTTTTCGAAATTGATTTTGAGAATTTTGCTATTAATGGTTGGTTGTCACAGTTTTTGTCCATGAAGCTTGAAGCAGTGAATTCGAGACTGAACTCCGGTATTGAAGCCTTTCCTCCTAAGGATGTAAGTCTTGAACATTCTTGCTTTTTATATTGAATTTCTGAATGCTAAATTCTTCTCTTTGGCAAGATATCGGTGCAATTCTACCTGTTGTTATGTTTCTAGGATGGCTGTTAGGGTTGAACTGTCTCTTTTGTATATACTATTTGTGTGGAAAGAGTTTGTTTTGTTTGCAAACTTGTTTATTGGGTACTTGGAAAATTTTTGGGTGGAATGTTTTATTGGAACAAATGAAGTACTTTTGAAGCTGGGTGGTTTGTTTGAAATCTAGATGTTGGTAGAGTTCAGTTTTTCATCATTCTTAAAAAGACATGAATTTTGATTCCAGTTTGGTCAGCATGGATTTGATCCCGCGGGCATACCGTTCGGTTCACAAGCTCCAAGAGAGTATAGCAGAGGATCTTCACCTGAATGGTTACATATGCAGGTAGGAGGTGGTTTTGAAAGAACAACGTAGTGTATGAGATCCCATGGTAATAAATACAGAAACCAGAGGTATTTGGTCCTTCATTAGCTCCCAGAAAACATGAATGATAGACTCAAGAAGCAAGTCCAATGGGCACCTCATTCCCATTTTCTACACTAGGCATGGAGCTGTTACTGTTTTTCACAGGACTGCTTCAGTTTTTATTTAAGCATCTCCATATGTTTGGTGTGTTGGAAAATGAATTCATTTACTCAATATGTAGTATAGTGGACTTTTTAGGCTTTGTATTCTGTACTCAACATAGCCCTTAAAATGATCATTCTTCTTGTAAAAGAATGCTGCTTCATCGTAATACATGATGCTTACATATTGTGTAATAGTCTCAATAATGTTTGCAAAGCAATGTTGAATAAAGTAACCTAGTCACTTTTGTTTCTGACTTTTAGTCTCTTTAGTGCAGAAGATCTTAAAGACTTGAAACACTTTAATCTAATCTAAGATGAAGGTCAGGATGGGGACATAATAGGGAAAATAATTGTTTAGTTGTTAGATTTGGCTTCGGTGTTCTCTTACCACCCTAAGCCATAACTTTAGTATTTGATTGATGTTACTACTGCAACAGAAGTTGCACCATTGGTGGTGAGAGAAGGAGATGCCCAAGGAGAAATTGGGATAATGAAAAAATAAAAGAAAATTAGAACACTTCATTTAATAACTATTAAATCTAACAGTACTGCATTTTTTTCCAATAAACCCTAATCTAATAATAGATTCCTAGCAGGAGTTGATGTAGCAACTCGTTATTTTCAACACATTATTAAATGTTACAAAATCTCGAGTGAAATTCATAAATAAGAAACATGACACATAAAATTCTGTACTTGGGGAGAGTGTGCCCTTTTTTTCTCCTCCTTTGCTTAAAATTTGAGACCCAATGCATAGCGAATGTAGAAAGCATTATTACATTGTAAAAAATTCAACTTTAAAACAGAAAGAAACTTCAAAAGAAAGTAGTATTTTTTTTTTAAATTAAGAGCAAAACTATATTAATAAAAAAATAATTAAAATGAGGCATATACTACAAATGGAGTGTGCATGGATGAGTGGAGAGTTTGGTTTTGATCCAACCTCGTAAAGCTTTTTTTTAAAATAAAAAATAAAAAATTCAACTCAGCTAGTTTCCTTCATGTCAAGTACCTCAAACGCAACGTGTAAGGTATATTTGATAAAGTGGTTACCTAATCAGATTAAAATGTTACTTGAATGAATCTAATTTGTACCTCTCATCTTTTTCAATAATTTAGCACCTTGGCCTCTTAGAATAACTAAAACCTTAAAATTGGTAGGATTGTTTCTCATAGAATAACGAGTCAAATTCGTTCCTAACTTTTAACCACATATTAGTACAAATTATTCATCATCAAAAGCAACCATTAACAACATAGGGAACTTTTTGAGTGGACAGAAGATAAATGATAAAATGAATGAGCATAATCTTATAAGATGCTACAACATTGATCTCTAAATGCTTTAAATTTAACAACTTTCATAAAAAGAAAAAAATACTTTTTTTTTAAAATAGTAAAATAGTTACTATACAATGACCTTATACGTTTAACAAAATTTTAGAACATTCATAGAATTTCAAATATTTAAGTCTCAATATTCAATTTCACAAATAACTAGATGTATGTTATTTATGAAAATTTGTGTAATTATGATGCATTTAAAAATCTTTTTTCGCCTTTATTTTTTCTCTGTATCACGACTTTGTTTTGCACATTTTTGTATTGTTACAAAGTATGATGACAAAAGAAAACATGAGTGACTTAAGAGATTTCTTGGAAAGAAATTTACGAGGTTTTTACATATAGAGGGAACAACTTCTAAACAATATTTCATCAAAATCAATAGACCTTTGTTTATTCTTTCTAGTGTTAGTTGACTAAAGACACTAGCAAGATTCTAAGAAAGTAATAAAGATTAATGATACTATCACAACATTGATTCTAAAGATTAATGAGGTGCAAAAGTTGAAGATTTCAGATTAATCAGTATTTGATAATATTGTCATACTTTAAGATATCACTCATTCCATGAATCTAAAGAAAAATAGGAAATATTAGATAACAATAAAAGTTGATATGAGAAGACATTTGATACATTATTGTGGACCTTTGTTGATAAATGCTTAGAATACATAATACTACCTTAACATTTTATTGATATGGACAAAACATTGTTACCTTAAAATAAAAGTTTTGTACAATGGTTATACTATTCACAATCTTGCTTTGTCATGGAACCATCACTTTCAAATTCAAGCATTTCTTAGTGACACTCATACATGACCTAACTTTATGTGGAAAAAAAGGTAAAAATACACATGAAGAGAGGATTGAATTGCAGATCCAAACTTTTCACAATTTTTACATAGTCGTGTTTGATGAAGTAATGACAGGCTCAAGTCATTAATATGACAAATGATTTGTCAAAACATTTATAAAATCACTTGATGTTTTAAAAGTTTTTATTCTTTTTATTAATGTAGTTTATATAACATACAATTTAAATAAGCTTAAGAAAGAGAGATTTATGCTGTAAATTTTTGTACTGATTCATGTATATAAGTATACTATGTTCACTCTCAATCAAATTGGTCAAGTTCCACTAAGTAAATTAATATTGTGAAGGTAAAAGCAAGTATTGTTTGGATCTCAATCACTCTTGGCTAAAACAACCCATGTATTATTTGAACGAGCAACCACTTCTAGTACAAAACCCAGGTAGTATTTGGAACACAACTACTTCTACCTAGATACTCAAGTATTATTTGGAATACATTCACTTCTGACTAAAAACTTAAGTATTATTTAGAACACAACCACTTATGGCTAGAAACCTATGTATTATTTTGAACACAACTATTTTTGACTACAAACTCAAGTATTTTTTGAAATGCAACTACTTTTGGCTAGAAACCCAAATATTATTTGGAATATAACCACTATTGGCTAAGGATTTGGTGAATAAAGGGAGTGACTTAAAAGAGCACAAAGTTTTGCTTACTAGGTAGAGAAAACAAGTCTTTCAATGAATACAAGATTTCAACACTCTACTAGTTTGCTACACGAACACAATGTTCTTTTAAAGTTTGGGGCGCTAAAAGCTTTAAGCAACAAATTTTGCAATGTTTTGAAAACTCTTGATCCCTTTTGTTATTTGCTTTAACTTGGAACATTTCATTATATATATAGAGTTGACAAAAGAGTTGTAACAAATCTTTTTCTGACCATTGAAAAACCTCACTTGAAATCTCTCTCTTCAAGCCTTCCTCTGTTCATTCATGAACGTAGAGATGCATTAAATATGCTCTGATAAGTACCAATTTTGAGTGTTTTTATACATGAGAAAGATTGAGTACTTGTGGGTTTAAGTGTTAATTAAAATAGTAATTACTCTAAATTTTAGAGTTTTTGGATTTAAATTTATGTTTTGAGTCCTGAGTTAAAGGAAATCATTTAATCTCAATTATTGTGAAATTTCAGGTATAAAAGAATGAAGAAAATGATAGATCGGAAGATTCATGAAGAAAAGAAATAAAAAGTTTAAAATAAAAAAAAGCCCAAGAGAAAAGTCACTTAACCTAGGCCCAAAACCGAGTTTAAAAGGAGATTTTTAGGATTTTGTGAGGCACCAAGACCTAGAGGAACGAAGGAAAACAACAGGGACAAGCAAAACACCAATTTTCTTCTTCTCTTGCAATCTTCCTTTCATTGGATTGTAATGGCTACCATGGGTAGCGAATTCTTCATCTTTGGGATTGAATGTAATCTTTTGAACTCATTCATATTTTGGTGATTTTTATATATAATATTCAGTTTCTACTCAATTGGTATTTTCATCTTGTGCTTAATGCTAGATTTTATCTAATCAATAGAGTCTTGATTTTGATTCTTGAATTTAATTGGGAAGTACTTTTAAGTTTTTGACCTAGATGAAAATACTCAATATATTGGAATACTAGGGATAGGTTTCGATGTATTGATTGCGTATAACATCTATTCTTAATGTTGGGTAATTTACTAAAGAGCTGAGGGATCAGTGTTTAGGAAATTTCCTTATGAATTTCATAGAGGAATCGGTGTGAATGATTTTTATATGTGCATCAATTGTGAGTAGTTACGGATATTGTATGTTTTTATCAAATCCAAAATATGAATGAGGGAGATAGATGAAGTTCAATCCAGAGTCCTTCTAGATCGTACAAACTCTTTTTTGCTATTTATTCTTTAATTGTCTTTATTGCTTATTAATTCAAATTATAATCAAACCATCTTGAAACTTTTATTTGCTTAGTGAGTCGTGAATTTGAGATTTAATAGCAAAATTGTTCTCTGTGGGATCGACATCCTTACTTTATAAATCTATATTACATTTGACTCGGTACACTTGCCAAAAAAGGTCAATAAGTTTTTGGCGCCGTTGCTGGGGAACAATTTTTGTTTTTAAATTTTGGAGCATAACTCATTAAGTATTGTGAATAATTTTTCTTTGTTTTTCTTTTGTTCTTATTTATTTAAAAAAATATAAATTATTTTGTGCTAATCCTTGCTTGAGCTGTCTTTGATTTATGATATTAAGAGGACAGGTTCCTGAAGATCAATTAGAATTTGATTTAGAGATTGAAAGAGCAGCTAGGAAGAATCGAGGCAGGAAGAGAAGAGAACAACAAAGTCAAACAATAGAAGAATCCTCTACGACCTTTGACAGAGATACTCAAGATACAAGAAGAGGTCAGTATGGCTGAGGAGAGGGTTCCTCCACCAACAAGGACTCTTGGAGACTATGCCCTGCAGTAAGGCCCAAGACACTTCTCCAGCATAGCAGTACCGACCACCACTAAAACATTGGAGATGAACCAACCTTCTTGAATTTGATTAGCAGTCATCAGTTTACTGGGATGGATAATGAAGATCCATACACACATCTGTCCATTTTCTATGAGCTGGTAGGAACAATGGGTTTTGAAGAGGGTGACACTGAGACTGTTTATTTGCGATTGTTTCCATTCTCTTTGGCGGGCAAAGAAAAAGAATGGCTCAAATCTCATCCACATCAAAGTTTGAAAAGTTGGAATGATGTAGAGAACAAATTTCTCCATAAATTTTTTCCAATCTCTCGCTACATCAAGGCAAATTTTGATATCTCTACATTCAAGCGAGGGTCAGATGAAGCATTCTGTGATGCTTGGGAACACTTCAAAGTGATGTTGAGAAGATGTCCAAATCATGGTTTTGAAGATATTGTCCAACTGAGCATTTTCATTAGTGCCTTGAGAGTACATTATTAACCTAGACACTTGAGAGATATAGTAATACAATGCACCTTGTGAGGCTGTTATGTTTGATTCACCTCTTAGCTAATTGGTTTTCTTGATGTGCTTTGATTTGCTCGGACAATTTTCATGAGTATCTTGCCTCTTTGACTCTTTGTGTGTTGTATGTTGTATGTTTCTTTCTTTTCCAGGATTCATTGAGAAGATGCAGAACTGTCTGGTTGTTTGTTTTATTTTTGTTTCTTTTTGTTGTGACATTCTCTTTGATGGCTTGAATTTTTTTCTTTGCTCTGAATTTTGATTTTGCCCTGGAGTGCAAAAGTCTAAGTATGGGGGAATTTGACGAGTCATTATTTTCTCTTATTTACTTGTCTTTATGTACCCATTCTAATTAGTGATTTGTGCTTAACTGCCTATCATTTCCTCAGTTTCACTGTTTGGGCTTCATTTACCAAAAAATTGTAATTTTTAATTAATTTGTATTGCCTGACTTAATTTTATTATTGTTTTCAGGGCGACTTTGTTATTTCACTGAGCTTGGAATTAATTTATGGAATTAAAGAGAGTTGTCACGCCTTTTGCCACATCACCACTGCCTCCACGCCATGTTCTTCCTTTTCTTTTATTTCTTTTTTATGATTGAGTCAGACTTGTAAGGGGACTTGGGCTCATTAGGGTTGAAAAAGGTTGCCCTAGCTTAGGTAAGGGGGAGAGACTTGTAAGGGGGTGGGGGCTGGAACCAAGATAGATTGTTATTTTTACGTTTTTTTAACCTTCTATGTTTCATTTTTTTTGGTGCCTTGAATACAGTTCACATTTTCTTCATTTTTCCATTTTCATTTCTTCTTCATCTTGTTTATTCGCTTTTATGGAAGGCTAATTCGTTTTGATTATCCTCTTGGTTGAGATTACGAAAAAGGTTTGAGGTTCTGTACTTAATCATCTTGCCTCTTAACTCTCGTCTATTTCTTTCTTTTTACCCACTGTTTTCACTGGACTGTTCATGCTTAATGACGAGAAATATGATTTGTTTGGTTTGGTTTGAATGGGTTGTGCGAACACTTGATTGCATAATTAAACTCGCTCTAATTTTTGCTTAGCCAATTAGTTAGGGTTGAACATAAATATGAATTTTCGTAACCAATGATAATTGGACTGCAATCAAAATCGAGGGGATAATCTGTTTTTAATCATTGGTTTAAGTTTCGTAGTTAAATACTGTTTTGTTGAAATCTGTCTAACACACTCCCCCCTTTTAGTGTGTTTTCATCATTTGGCAATTTGACCGGATACGACTTCGATCAAAAGGTTTTTGTTAGGTACAATGTTAACTTAAAGACCGTGTGCATGTTGTTTAATAAGAACTTTTCATATCAATATAACACATGTGCTATATCATTTGTCAAACAAAACACTCTGTGTCTTGTATCATTTGTTTAAAAACTGTCATCTTACAAACAAAGCATAATCATTTTTGCACTTTACTAATAATCAACACTTAATCAAAATCAATAAGGGTTTGTTGGACTTTACTCTTAACACTTCTCTAAATATAGTTGTACTTTTATCAACACCTCGCCTACAACATTAGACACGTAAATAAGTGAGTTGCAAATTATGATTATCTTATCTATAATTTTTACCATTAAAGCTTTAAGAAAAATAAAAGCAAGGGCTTTCATAAATAAGAAGGTCACATATTAATAAGAAGGTCACATATTAAGAAAGAAGAAATGATCTAGTTCTTATAAATGAGATTTCTCTTTTTTTATCATGTATTTTTGTATGTTTATTATGTCATCTCAAATAAATAATAGTCAATTTTGTATCTATTGTAACGTTCAAAGTGTTGACAAAGATAAGGAGTAAGCATTGATACTACATAGATGAAGGCATGAAGAGAAGCGACTCTTATGTAAGGAATAAATGAACGAATGGAACATACACTACAATGAATGGGATCTACATGTTGGGAAAATATGGGATTGTAGATAAAGAATGAATTACATAACTAAGTAGCACCACCTATAATAACAACATTCATTCACCACCTACACTGGCAACATTCATTTACTCCTCCATATTTCATCGCTTGAGAACTTCGTATTTAATTGAGCTTAGCTTGAAGAATTTTCTTTGTATGTGTGATTTCTTAGAAAGTTTCTCAAGAGGAGTGTGAGACCAAAATATGAAAAAAAAAAAAATGGTTTTGTGTTGGTTTGTTGTGATAGATATTGATTTTAGAAGAAGTCAAGTTTTACAATTAGCATTATGGTGTAATGTATGCTTGGAATCCGTGAATGTCTGATTTCAATTAGTTCTTGTTTACTGTGTCAATTTGAGTATTAATATTTAGCTTTAAATTGAAGTTTATGATTCCAAATATGTTAGAATCAATTAATTAACATGTGAACTTTGTATAATTATTTGGAAGAGCTTTTATCTTTTGAGTAAAAGGTTCAAGTGACAAACCTCCTTTCTTAGCTTATCTCCATTGTAATGTGCCTTGGTTGACTAATCTCTTTATGATGGTATCCCTTTAATAAAGGTAGTGTTGTGCTTCATTTTTGGAGCCTTTTGTGTAATCCAAAGGTAATTACCTAATCCTAGTATTATTCCTTTCAATTTCTAATTTTTTTAGTTTCTCTTGTCCTTCTTGCATGCGTATCTTTATCTTTTCTAATCAAGAACCAAACTATACTCAACCGGGAGTACTATTAATAATCCACAAACCATTCGACCACTGCATTCAAAATACCAAACCAAGCTAAAAGCACTAAGAATAAAATCAAGAACCTTCTAAATCTCACGTAAATCTCGCAAAGTTTATGCATTTTGAAACTCAAAACCATTTCCATAATTCAAACCAAGTGTTTCATTGGCTTCCTTTACTATCCACCATATACCCACCCAAGGTTCAATAAGAATTCGACAAGAACCAACCAAGTTCATGACCAAAACTCATCATAAGATCATGCAACTTTAACCATCCTTCATTCTTCAATAATCAATCCAAGAACCCAGTTAACCTCCACTCGACCGAACTAAATATTGTTCCCTAACTTCAAGAACCTTAATCAATTCTTCCCAAATCAAGAAATCACAAAGACTCGCCCAAAGTGCAAGGTTCTTTGTTATATTTTGTGCCTTGAAGCTTGAGTGGAAGATCACCTACCCACGCAAGCTTAACTTGGGTTTTCATAATATAGCACTTGATGGAAAACCTTGAATCAAGTTTTGGAGATGGGTCAATCTTTTCGATGAAAATTCAAGCACACAAGAAAGAATTAGAGAAAGAACCCTGCACCTAGGTTGGTTTGGTTTAGTTAGTGAGTTATTGCTTGAGTTAGGTTAAATTAAGGTCTTAGGAGATAGAGAATGTATGTTTGATTCGGTCAAGGGCTGATTCTAAGGATCTTGAAGATTTCTTAGAAGAATCTTGGAAGAAATCCAGGAATCCTGGTGGCAGAAGCTATGTATGGACGTATGAATGTGTTTATGATGAAAACTATGGAACTATTTATCTCCTTGTAGCATATGACGTTGTATGCTTTT
>Ga0209700_106329_pt1 | contig 18502 bp, 5 predicted proteins | sample SiratroredBW_FD_187528 | JGI IMG/M metagenome (GOLD analysis project Ga0209700, IMG submission 187528) | Root nodule microbial communities of legume samples collected from California, USA - Siratro red BW (SPAdes) (version 2) | ecosystem: Host-associated > Plants > Roots > Nodule | place: USA...
TGTTTTAACATATATATATATATATATATATATATATATATTAATTATAGTTCATTTCAATAATTTCTGCCTACATCAAATAAATAACAGTGAAACTAAACTAAAGAAAAACAAATTTATAAAAGCTCAACATAATTAAATATAAAAATAAAACAAAAATAATTAAGATATCTTAACAAGAAAATATATATGAGGAGAATCAAAATATTATAAAGCTACTAAATAATTCTTACTTATTAAATTTATAAAAGATTATCTTTTTAGGATTTAGGGTTTTTATTCATGATAAGGAGAAAAAAAATAAACCTAAACTGTGCACTATAATGAACAGTAGTATATGAAACTATTTATGTTGTTGTCATCAATAAAAAAACTGAACAGAAAATAAGGAAATTGATTATAAATTATTTAAATAAAAAATTGATTAAGATGAAAAGAGAGTCAAAGTAATAAAAAATGGGTTTCACTCATTCTTTTTTAATGAAAGATATAAGATATTTTTTTCAAAATTGAATACAATCATCAAGATACATTATAATCATTAAATTCTGAACAATTATCAAATATCTATTTGCCTATTATAAATACAGTAGAAGATGTTACACCTATTGTCTTCTTTTATTTTAGTTTAGTAGTTATCAATAAGTCTATAAATAGAATTTAAATATACTTTTTAGTCTGTTAAGGCATAAAAGATTAATTTAAAACTAGATATATGTGTATATTAAATATTTATATAAATTTTAATAATAAAAATAAATAAATTTTAATTATTTAATAATTTATTAATTGTGAAGAAGAGGAAATTTTTAAGTAGAAGAAATGAAAAAGGTAAGTTCGTGTATAATTATAAAGATATTAAAATTTATGATTTTTAAATAAAATAATATAATAAGACAGAATTAGCTTGACCTATGATAAATAAGATGAAAATGAACTTTTTAACCTCCTTATCCCATATATCTTTTCCAATCACTTCTTTTTTCACACTTTTTCTTTGATGATCAATTGGGAAACCTTCACTCTAGATACAGAATCTTACTTATGATTTCTTTTGCCAACTTTCACCAAATTGGTGAAAGTGTGGTGATGCCTCTTCGCCTTTTTGATACCATTTTTGTGGGTCTGGTAAGACTAGTTGTGAACAGTGTGGTTATTAGACTTTGCCATCTGGTAATCCTGAAGAACCCAGTTGAGCTAGGTTTTTTTGCCAAACCTATTAATATAATACTTTATTTAAATAACATCTTTAATAAATTGTTATATAATATAAATCTAATTAATTTAGTTATTAAATTTTATGATATTGTCTTAATATATATATATATATATTAATTATAGTTCCTTTTAATAATTTTTGTTAATACATAAAAGATTGATATAAAACTAAATATTTATTTTGAGTTTATGCAATGAGTTTTTTTTTTATTTTCTACTAATATAATAATTTATTTAAATTACATCTTTAATAATCTGCTATATAATATAAATTTAATTAACTTAGTGATTAAATTTTATGATATTGTCTTAATATATATATATATATATATATATATATATAATTATATTATAGATCCTTCAAACAACTCCTAAAAAGGATTACTATATAACTCACAAAATAATTAAATATAAAAATAAAAACAAAAATAATTAAGGTATCTTAACAAGAAAATATATATAGGCAAATCAAAATATTATAAAGCTACTGAATAGTTCTTACTTATTAAATCTATAAAAGTTTATAATTAAGATATCTTTCATAACTATTTATAATTCATGCACATATTTAAAATTTTAGTTACTAAAATTATTTTAATGTTACATACATTTTTTTCCTTCAAATTAATGCTTTTTAAATTAACTACTATTAATTAAAATAAAGTTTATTATGTCAAGTATTAATGTTTTTTTGTTTTTAATTTATGGAAACTTTATAAATAAAACTTATAAAGACATGTAAATTTAACTTATAAATTTCTAATTATGCAAATAAAGTTTCATAACTAATGTTAGATTGATTTAATCCTTCTACTTCTTAATAAAATCCGTTATTATTACGAAATTGGTTGGTTTTATCATCATTTAAATTGAAAACTTTAAATAAAAGAAATTTACAAATCATATTTATTATGATTAAAGCAAATTTATAAAATTATTTTTGACCCAAAACAAATTGGTGCATCTAATATAATTGTGTTTATACTAAAAGCGCGAGTTTGATTAGTTTTAGATCCATAATATTATGTTTATATGAGATTGGACACGAATAGTAGTGTAATCATACAAGAAAAACAAAATTTCATAAAAAAAAAAAATCCAAATACAGAAAAGACTTATTCAATATGTTGTTTTGATAATAGTATGGACAACAAGTATAATATTAAGATGAGATAAGTTGATCCAGAATGACTATTAGAGTAGAATAGATTTTCCATTTTAATAAATCTAATGTTATGAAATTGAAATAACACCCATATATTTATGAAATATGCCTGAATCCCAAGGAAAATCTCTTTTTTAATCTAATGAATATAAGTTTATGAAATCAAAATTTGATTAATTCTTAAAATCTTTTTTATTCTTTTAAAAGAGATATTGGTAGAAAATTTTCACATGTCCTTTATAAGAATTTGGAAAGGAATACTTTTAATACATACGAATAGTGAGTAATATCTCAGATGTAATAATAACACAACAAATGAAACATCCTAATTATGAAATGGTGAATATTGTATCTCAATATATTATATATATAGTCTAGACCTTAACAACGAGTGATAACTTTCAACCATTAACAACTTGATTCCTCGAATAAAAAAAATATTTGTTATTCCAAGGAAGAAAAATAATAATGTTGATTTTCATATGAGGCGGATACATATTGGAAAGGAAATAATCACAATCTTCCAAATTAAATTAATTGTCAAATAAATTACATTATAGAGGAAATGTTAAATCAGCAATGAATAAAGTCAGGCCATTTTAATAAGCTGTATTTTGACCTCACAACTTAGGCACACAACATAGCTAGCATATAATGTTGGGAGGATTGAAAAAAAAAAAGTTTTAAAAATTAGATACAAAAGATATGATAAACAAGTTAAGAAAGATACAGTAGCATCTCTTGAAAGTATGGTTACTCATGAAAATGAAATAAATCAAGAGGGTGGTGTTTTATGGAATGAAATTGGACAAAATATAGAAAAATAAAAAAAATAAGTCCTCTGTGTTTGTCAATTATTAAAACTAAAAAAATAGTTGATCGAACTTACAGTTATTAGATGTTACTAAAGTTGCTATTTTATTTCATATTTTGTTGAAAGACAAATAAATAAAACTAAGTGATGATTAAGAAAAGATAAAAAGAATTTAATAAATATAATTATATATGATCATTATATTAATAATTTTTTTTATTCAGAAATATTATTTAAGAGGCAACCAAACAAGAAGGATAAAGTTCAAGAATAAGCCTTTCAAGGTAGATTTTGATCCTTTCAAACCTAAAATAACTACTTTGAACCAATAAAGTTTCATTCTTCATCCATGAAAGTTATGTATGTATACCGTTGAGTTTTGAAAAATATACGAGCTGTTTGAAGTGGTTTAGGGTTTAGGGTTTAGGGTTTAGGGTTTAGATTTGAAAAATATTATAGAGTGTGGAAAAATGGTGGTTTACGATTGACATGTATTGGTTTACAGTAAGCCTGAACTATACACTTAATAAATTTCTATTCATGATAAAGAAAAAATAGTAAACCTGAACTATGCACAGTAATGAATGTGTATTGCATCAAACTATTTATGTTATTTTTATTAATAAAATTATTCAATAGAAAGTAAAGGAAATTGATGATAAATTATTTAAATAAACAGTTATTAAGATGAAAATAGTTAATTGTTTTGATGAAGGAATTGATCAAAGTAATAAGAAGTAGGTTTCACTCATTTTAAGGAATGAGATTTTCTTTTAAGTTCAAAATTGAATAGAATTATCTAAATACTTTATAGGTAAATGAATTCTCAACTATTATCAAATATCTACTTGCATATTATAAACATAGTGTAAGATGTTAAAAATGTTGTCTTCTTTTAATTTAGTATTTATGAATGAAGTCTAAATATGTTTTAATAGGTTAACATATAAAATATTAATTTAAAACTAAGATATTGTATATTTAAATATTAATTTATATAAAGTTTTAATAATAATAATTAATATTAAATTTTAATTATTTAATAATTTGTTATTATGGTAAGATGAAATTTCTTAATAACTAGAAATCAAGGATGTAACTATTATAAAAAAATGAATCATAATGGAGAAAAATGATAGTCTGTCATAAGCCAAAATGGAGGAGGTAGAAATAGAGCAATGACGGCCTATCACAAGCCAAAATGACTAGGCACACAATTAAGAGAGCTTTGGAATTTATAAATACTTGGAAAATACAAGATTTAAGCACTATGAGGCTTGTGACACGTATATGTTCAAGAATTATAAATGCAACTGCATTTTGAACCTTTTAGTCTCACATCTCAGACTAATGAGTGCTAAGAGCATTCAAGCCTATAAATAAATGGTTATCCTCCTTTTTGTACTTACTTTGAAGTTTGAATGAGAATTGATTTACTAAAAGCTTGTCTCTCTTCTTCAAAGTCATTAAAAATTTGAGAATAATCTTTTCTTAAGTTCACCACTAAGAAACCTTCCTTGAAAGTGAAAACCTTTCTTAGAGTTTCTCTATAGAAACTTGAGGAAAAGTTTAATGTTTAATTGGAGTCTTTCACTACCTCTAAAGGTGATTCCATCTTTTGGCATGAAGAGCTGGGCTTGGAGGATCTTCAAGAGTAAATTGTTTTTCTTTCCTTTTATGTTTTTGTTCATGTCTTGTTTTAAACATTTGTCTAAGTGTAGTTAGGATTGTGCCATATTCCATGTGTTGCCATGTTTAAATTGATTCAATTATCTTGTTCCAACTATCTTAAATTAATTTTATGTTTTAAGATTTTCTATCTCATATTCTAAATTATTTACTTTGTTTTTTTGTGTTTTTAATTACTTAGTTTAAATTTTTGAAACCTCCATGTTTTGTGAGTGATGTTTATCTCTTACCATGTCACAAATTTCATAGAAATTGTCCTAAAATTTTACACTTTTACATGTAATTAAAACTTGAAAATAAAAAAAAAAAACAAAATCTTTTGCTTGCATCTTGATTGAGTTCTTTTCATCAACAAATTAAAAAATATATATTTTTTTAGTAAAGGTTTAGGTCATGACCTTGTAGGTTTTTTTAGTATCAATTTGAATCATACATCCTACACATGTTGATAATTGTGAAGAAAATTATATGTGACCTTAATTTCGAGTACAATTTTCTTTAGCTAAAAAATGATATATTTTGTTGAAATTTGCTAATGAACTAATAGCAAAAGAATAACTCAATCAAGATGCAAATACTAGATTTTTTTTTTTAATTTCAAGTTTTAATGACATAAAAGTGTAAAAATTTGAGACAATTTCTATAGATTTTATGATATGGTAAGGGATAAAGATACTCTAAACAAAACCTGGATAATTCAAAAATTAAAGCTAATAATTAAAGACACAAACAAACACAAGATAATAGTCTAGAACATGTGATAAAATATCCTAAAACATAACATTGATTCAAGACAATTAGAACAAGATAATTTAGTCAATTTGAAAGATGACAACATATAGAATTTGACACGATCCTAACTAGACTTAATCAAACATACAAGACAAGACATGAAAAAAAAAACAAAAGGAAAGAAAAACACTTAACTCTGGAAGATAAGTCATGAACATCCTTATTTTGTTGACCTTAAACCTTAAATCCGAAGAAAATTGCAGTTAGTTTGGAAGAGTTTAGTGGGTCTTTAGAAATATTGCAGCGCGGACCGAAAAGAACAACTTCTTTTTTTTTTCTGTGAGAGATTTCTTCTCTCACTTCTTTTATATAGTATTTTTTACTTTTATTATTTTGAATTTATTCAGTACATTTCATTTTTATTTTCTATTAATATAATATTTTTTTAAGCACCTGAATAATGAATAATATAATCTATTAATAAAAATTGAAAGGTCTTACGGAGGCGATAATTTATATCATGGACGAAACTGAAAAAGGCAGAGAGGCAGAGGAAGAAGCCGTCACGGGTGAGTTTTGGGAAATACGCGAGTCGCTTAGAGAGGGTACAAAAAGGATATGTATTGGACAATTTTTAGTTAGGTTCACGGGTGAGTTTTGGGAAATATGGGGCCATTTAGAGTGGGTATAGTATTGGGCAGTTTTTAAGTTAGGTTTGTAAAGGTTCTCGAGTGTGGAAAAATTGGAAAAATGATAGTCTATAACTGACACAAGTATAAGTTCATAGTTGATATGCATGCGTGAGTTATTAAAAATACACGTCAACTGCTTGATATTGAAAAATATGTATGATATGTTTAATAAATATGAATTTTCATCACACTAATATCTTTTTTTTTTTCAAAATTGATATCTCATATATTTAGATTTTTGTTACTTTCAATTTTAAAACTAAACAAAATTTAGATTTTGAGAAATTAAATTTTGAAAGTTTTTTTTAAGTTTTATAAAAAAATTATATTTTAAAGTAAAATTTATAATTTTTATGTGGCCTTTTATTTAAAATATATGAAAATAAATAAAAATATTGTAGATAATTTATTCTAGAATATGAGAAATTACTTTTTTAGAAATAAATTTTCACACTACATAAATAGTATTTTGAAAATTTTAGTTAAAAATCATGAGAACAAATTTAAAATTATTTGTGAAAAAAATAAACAATCTAAAGTTAAATTTAAGAACTATCATGAATGTACTAGATGAATACAATTGGTCATTAAGAATTAATTCATTATTAAAATTTTATAAAGAGGTATCTAGTAATAAAGAAGCATATAAGAATTTAAATATCTTTTTTTAGTTAATTCTCCTATACTTCTCCTTTTGCCTTCACAGTAACAGATAGTCTGCATCATTATCCATGTAAATCATAGAAGATGCTAACAGGTTAAACTTACCACATCTTATAAGGGTTAGACATTCTCATAAATTAGAATGAGCTATTTGATGTGGTAATTAATTAATTCTTTGTATTCTCTCCCTGATAAATAAATTAAGGTACGTGGGTTAATCTTTTCTTGGGTTTAAATCTTAACAAATACTTCCATTAATCTTTTCTTTGTATACAAAGTTTTACTATATAAAAAATTATTTAAATACTAAACAATAAATAATAATTTAAAAATATTAATATTAATTGTCAGTCTTGATTAATGTTATTTTTTTAATCAAAATTTACTAATTTTTTTTTTGACAAAACTCTTTCATATTAGAATTACTTTTATGACTTAGTTAATATTGTTGATTCAAATAATATTAATTTTTTTTCATTAACTTCATATTGAAATCAATTAAAAATCTAGTTTATTGCATAAAATGAAAAAGAAAGTGTTTGACATTGAAAAATATTGTTAATGTTGAGAAAAGAAACTAAGTTGCTAAAGTTGCTATTTTATTTCATATTTTGTTGAAAGACAAATAAATAAAACTAAGTGATGATTAAGAAAAGATAAAAAAAATTATAAATATAATTATATATGATCATTAGATTAATGATTTTTTTATGTAGAAATATTATTTAAGAGGCAACCAAACAGGAAGGATAAAGTTCAAGAATAAGCCTTTAAAGGTAGATTTAGATCCTTTTGAACTTAAAACAACTACTTTGAACCAATATTGATGATTGACATTATTGAGTATGTTAACCTGAGATACTTGAGACAGGGATATCAGATGAAATTTTGAACTGCTTTATCAAAGTTTTTATGCTAAAAGAAACAACAGTTTTTCCAAAGATTTAAAAAAGAGAAAGTTGAATTAATGTAGATTAAAATCTTCACCATAAATTAAGTTTCATTCTTCACCTATGAAAGGTACGTATATTTACGGTTGATTTTTGGAAAATATGAGAGCCGTTTGGAGTGATCGAGTAAGAGTGTGCATTGGACAATTTTTGAGTTAGGCTTGGAAAAGGTTATAGAGAGTGGGAAAATGGTGGTTTTCGACTAGCATAAGTATTGGTTAATAGGAAGGTATGCGTCAGTAATTAAGAATGCACTTAGAATTGTTTGATATTGGAAAGTGTGTGATGAATTTAACAAATTGAGAAATTCTGACTACAGTAACATTCTTTTTTTAAATTAATATCTTAAATAACACTTTTGTATTTTTACTTTTTAAAATATTATCTTTTTATTGTATACGGTGAGAATTGCACTGTTAGGTCGAATTTTCAATAGAAAATAGCGTAATTTTTAATTTTAAAATTAAATAAAATTTGGTTTTTTAAAATCAAATTCTGAATTTTTCTTCTCAAAGTTCTATGAAAAAAATTGTTGTTTTAAAGTAAAATAAAATAAAATTTATAATTTGTGTGACTTTTAATTTAAAATGTACAAAAATTAATAAAAATGTTATAAATAATTTATTGTACAATATGAGAAACTAATTTTTTGAAATCAAATTTTCACTACATGAATAGTGTTTTGAAAAATTTAATTAACAATTATTCGAACAAATTTAAAATTATTTGTGAGAAAAAAATAAGCTATTTAAAGTTAAATTTAATTTGATTTAAAGATAATAAAAGATATTAAAATTTTGTTAATTTTATTGGTATTGATAAATTAAAAATTTGAAATGAATTTAGAAAATGAAGTTGGAAATGTTAAATCAAAATATAGTGTAATTTATAGATTTAAATATAAGTAAAAGTATTTCTTTTTTCAGTAAAAGCTTGATTAAAAATCTAATTAAAATTTGGGAAGGTTTATTATTTATTTTTAATTTATATGAGAGAAGGAGATAAGTAAAAAAGATATGTAAGAGAAAAATCATTTATTTTCATTAAATTTATATGAAAAACTATTTATAGATATTTTGAGAGAATTAATTATAATGAGAATAAATTACAATTATAATGAAGCAATTAATTCATGGCTTACCTCTAGTTACTCAAAAATTTGTTATTAAATTACATCTTTAATAGATTGTTATATAACATTAATGTACTTAATTTAGTTATTAAATTTTATAATATTGTTTTAATATATATATATATATATATATATATATTAATTATAGTTCCTTTCAATAATCTCTGCGTACACCAAATAAATAACGGTGAGACTAAAATAAAGAAAAAAAAATTATAAAAGCACGACATAATTAGATATAAAAATAAAATCAAAAATAATTTAAGATATCTTAACAAGAAAATATATATAGGAGAATCAAAATATTATAAAACTACTGAATAATTATTACTTATTAAATCTATAAAAGTTTATCTTTTTTAAGATTTAGGGTTTTTATTGATGATAAAGAGAAAAAAAAAGACCTAAACTATGCCCTATAATGAAACCATTTATGTTTTCAATAAAAAATTCAATAGAAAGTAAGAAAATTGATTATAAATTATTTAAATAAAAAAAATTGATTAAGTTGAAAAGAGTTTATTATTTGGATGAAGGAATCATTCAAAGTAATAAGAAAGAGGTTTCACTAATTTTTTTAAAGAAAGATATAAGATTTTTTTCCAAGATTGAATACAATTATCATTTATATAAGTGAATAAATTTTGAACACATTATTAAAGAAGAGATAGTTAAATGTAAGAGTAGTGACATATTTTTAGAGATGCATCCATTTTTTAGACAAGACACAAGTTTGAACGGTAAATTTTATGTCCATAAATTGTATAACGTGGAGCATAACACAATTAGACAATTCAGTCACCCTATCCTTCGGCCTTTCTCTATCTCTTCTACTCCGTCTCTGTCATTTCTTTGCCATCATTATCAACTTCTCTATTTTTCCTTCTTCTATTGATACTGAACAAACAAACATTAGAAAATCACAATCCTTTCCAATCTCATATATGTTTTAACTTGAAGGAAATTAATAACCTTTCCAACACATTCCCATTTTCATAGTGCAAACAACCATTTTAATTCCTAAAAGTGTAAAAAAAATATAACATTAATATGTGAAAATAAGAAAATTCAAACTTTAGTGAGGATCTGATTACATGCAAGTAATAAACTCAAAGTAATAAACTGTATGGTTCACTCATTTTTTTTTTCTTCTTTTTGTTATGAACCATATAAGATTTTTTTTTTCAAAATTGAATACAATCATCAAGATACATTAAAAGTTAATAAATTCTGAAGAATTATCAAATATCTATTTACTTATTATAAATACAGTGGAAGATGTTAAACAAGTTGTCTTCTTTAGTTTAGTAGCTATCATAGTCTATAAATAGAGTTTTAAATATGCTTTTAGTATGTTAAGACATAAAAGATTAATTTAAAACTAAATATATGTGTACATTTATATATTTATTTATATAAATTTTTAATAATAAATTTTAGTTATTTAATAATTTATTAATTGTGAATAAGATGAAATTTTTAAGTAAAAGAAATAAAAAAGGTAAGTTCGTCTAAATTTATAAAAATGTTAAAATTTATAATTTTTAAATAAAATAAGATAGTAAGAGAAATTTAACTTGAATTGCTTGATTTATGAGAAATAAGATGAAAATTAATTTTTTAACCTCATTTATAATTATTGTATGGGTTGTTTTATTTACTATTATTTATCTTTTATTTTCGTTAATGATCTTGATATTTTCAAAGTCTTTTGCTTCACATTTCTGCTAAACTATATTTACTTTCATAACTATTTATAATTCATGCACATCTTTAAAATTTTAGTTACTAGAATTATTTTAATGTTACATACATTTTTTATTCTTCCAATTAATGCTTTTTAAATTAAATAATATTAATTAAAATAAAGTTTGTTATGTCGAGTATTAATGTTATTTTTTTTTTTAATTTATGGAAACTTTATAAATAAAACTTATAAAAACATGTAAATTTAACTCTTTATAAAAACTTGTAACTTATAACCATTGATATTCTTTATAATATTTTTGCTCATAAGTAATGAAGAAATAATTATTGTATGTGTTCTTTTATTTACTCTTATTTATCTTTTATTTTCATTAATGTTGTTGATATTTTCAAAGTCTTTTGCTTCACATTTCTGCTAAACTATATTTACTTGAAATTAAATATTTACTTTCATAACTATTTATAATTTGTGCACATCTTTAAAATTTTAGTTACTAAAATTATTTTAATGTTACATACATTTTTTATTCTTCAAATTAATAATTAATTAAAAATAAAGTTTATTATGTCGAGTATTAATGTTCATTTTTTTTAATTTATGGAAACTTTATAAATAAAACTTATAAAAAGGTGTAAATTTAACTTCTGAATTGCTAATTATGCAAATAAAGTTTGAAAATTAATGTTAGATTTAATCCTTTTTACTCATACTGAAGCGCTTTTACTGATGCTGAACATTGTTAAATCATCAAATTTATAAAATTATTTTTGACCCAAAACAAATTAATTATTTTTAGATGCATGATATTATGTTTATATGAGATTGGACACGAATAATAAAGCCAAATACAAATAATTAAAATGGACAACAAATAATAATGTCAAGTGTAAATAATCAAAATGAAAAAAAAAATGACTATAAAGTAAAATAATAGTAGTGTAATCATACAAGAAATACAAAACGTCATAAAAAAAATACAAATACAAAAATACTTATTCAATATGTTGTTTTGACAATAGTATGAACAAGAAGTGTAATATTAAGATAAGTTGATCCAAGAATGACTAATAGAGTAGAGTAAATTTTTCTATTTTTATCAATCTAATGTTATGAAGTTGAAATAACACCTATAAATAAAAGGTATTTATGGAATATGCCTGAATCCGACACATATTCTCTTTTTCTTTTATCCAATGAATGTAGGTTTATGAAATCAAAATTTGACTAATTCCTAAAATATTTTTATTCTCTTAGAAGAGATATTGGTAGAAAAATTTCACATGTCCTTAATAAAAATTTCACATGAATAGCAAAATAATGTCCCTGATGTAATAACACAAAACACAACAAGTTTGATAACTTTCAATCATTAACAAATCAAATTCCTTCAATGGGTAAAATATTTGTTATTCCACAGGAGGAAAATAATAATGTTGATTTTGATATAAAGTGATGAAGGGGATAAATATTTAATGGAAATAATCACAATCTTCCAAATTAAATTAATCCTCAAATAAATTACATTATAGAGGAAATGTTAAATCAACAAGGAATAAAGTCAGGCAATTTTAATAAGCTATATTTTGATTCACAACTTAGGCACATGACATAGCTAGCATATAATGTTGGTAGGATTGAAAAATAAATAGTTTTAAAAATTAGATATAAAAGATATGATAAACAAGTTAAGAAAGAAACAGTAGCTTGAAAGTATGGTTACTCATGAACATGAAATAAATCAAAAGGGTGGTGTTTTATGGGATGAAATTGGACTAAACATTGAAAAGTAAAAAATAAGTCCCATCAGTTTGGAGTAGGTTGAGTAAAGAAGTGCGTTGAATAGTTGTTGGATAGTTTTTGGGTTAAGTTTGCAGAAGATTCTCGAGTGGAGTGTGGAAAATGGATAGTTTGAGACTAACATAGGTATTGGTTGCTAGACATGCTTGAGTAATTAGAAGTGTACATGAATTGCTTGATATTAAAAAGTGTGTATGATGATTCAATAAATACAGAAATATTGATTTAATATCTTAAATAATATTTTTTTATCCTTATTTTCTAAAATAATATTCTATGTTTTTCAAAAAATAACATTTATTTTTTAAATGGAGAAATTAGGCTTAAATCGAATTTCGAATAGAGAATATGTAATTTTTAGTTTTAAAATTAATCAGATTTCGAGTTTTTAGAAATCAATTCTGAAAGTTTTTTTTTTTTAAGTTCTATAAAAAAAGTTTTATTGTTTTAAAGTAAAATAAAATAAAATTTATAATTTTTGTGTGACTTTTTATTTAAAATGTATGAAAATAAATAAATAAAAATATTGTAAATAATTTATTATAAGATATGAGAAAATATTTTTGAAATCAAATTTCATTACATAAATAGTGTTTTAAAAAAATTATTTAAAAATGATGAGAAAAATTTAAAATTATTTGTGTGAGAAAAAAAATTAAACTATCTAAAGTTAAATTTAATTTAATTTAATTTAAAGATAATAAAAAATATTAAAATTTTATTTGATAAATTAAAAATTTGAAATGAATTTGAAAAATAAAATTGGAGAGTTTGTGATAGGATGAAAAGTGTGTGATAGAATGTCCGGTGTGGAAGATGATTTTAGGAGGAGGATTCTTACAAGAGAGTGTGCGACAAAAGTAGGATTGGTGTGTATTGTGTTTTTCAAGAATAACTTATTTATTATAGTCAATGTAGTAAGAAAGAGAATGGTACTTTTTTATATTTTGTTAGCATCAGAAATTATTTGAGAAGTCATCATCCACAACAAGCAAAACCATCTGACAGGGACATATGGAAAACAGAACGTGGATTTTGTGAATCTCTGGTTTTTTGATATTAGTTTTACTAGTAATATAACATTTTGTGATGAAGCTATACGATAATATATGATATGATAGCACATCACAATATAATAAATATGATAATATAAGATATTATCAATGTTACACTTTTATTAAGTGGCATTCCAACAATTTTATTTATTGGGAATACATAGAAATCAAATTGCAGCATTTACTGTTTTGTAATAACCTATTAAAACTGAAAGTCTCTTTTCCTTTAAGTAAAGTTTATATTGAAACAAAAGATATTTTAAAATGACAAGAGGCAAAGTTTTGTAGTAGGTAACAAATAATAAATGATACTAAGTTTTTTAATTCAATTGTCAAATAAACCTTGAGGACTGTTTTTGGCATGGATACGAATGTAAAATAAAATTTGAAAAAGAAAACCTAGAGATGAATTTGCTTTTCGGTCTAAAATCTTTAAACAACATTAAAAACTTAACAGTATTCTGAAGTCACTTCTTCAACAGACTGTCACCATATTGAGCCGCATATGATCTTTTAAGTGCATGGATCACCGAAATATGGCATAGCAACCTAAACAAGAATGATATTAGTCAAAACAGAAATTTTAAAGCATTTCTATAGATCAAATTAAGAATTTCTTTTTAACAGCCAACATCAAATTAAGAAAATGACATGCCATAAGCAATAAATCTTCTTATTCTTCACCTTGAACTTGTAATGACAAAGAACTACACCAAGCATGCAAGCAAAAACTAGAAGCATGGAAGTGGTAATGTTAGAGATATTTCCTAGCAAATTTATAGGAATACATGCTCAAGGTTCAACATAATTTGGAAAATATAATTAAGAGTGCTCACTTTTATTCAATATTTAAAGCTACACCAAGCGAAACTGATTAAAACACATTCAATATTTAAAGCTACACCAAGCCAAACTGACTAAAACACAAGAAGTTTCATAGATGTGTTCACTTAATCAGTTAACTAGATCTTTTTAGGCATTATCTATAATTATTACCTCAGATTATAGATGATAAGTACAACAATAAAATGTAAATTTTTTGAAAAATAGCATATAAACTATATTGAATTAACAGGGGAGAAGAAATAGAAAATTGTTGCCTATCAGAAACCTATGGTGCAAGTGTCAACACATTGGACTTTGAGATCTGAGAACACTGAATATTTTCTAGCAATGCAGAGATACTACTTCACATGCTTAATGCAATTAAGTCCAGTTAATATGGTGACAAAACCCTATACATGCTTAATGAAGTTAAGTTCAAGAAAGTATTGCAACTAAAAATGTATGTTCAAGAAAGTATTGCAACTAAAAATGCATATTGTATGTCATTTACATATAAAAATTAGAAGTGCATAATGTACATGAAATTAGGTCAATTGCAAGTTTTAAGCACCCATTCTAGTTCTTACTGTGACTAGATGCCATTGCAGTCTATAGCAGAATTCAAACTTCTACCTTTCAACAATCAAACTTTAAATCAAATTCAAGATTACAGAATTAAGGTCAAAAAATCAAATCACAAAATTGAATTTTAAGCATTCTTTAAAGCACAGTTGTAGCTCAAACATTTTGTTTGTGGTCAGAAAAAATGTTTAAGATTTAGAAAATATACAAAAGACCCATTTAACAAAGTTTAACCATATAAAACATTTATAACTAGAAAAACATAAATTAATTAAAGGAGACGATTGTATTTCTTTTCGTCCCTATACTTCGAAGAAACTAGATTTAAATAGATACAAGTGCCAAATCGGAAAAAAAATACTGATGACATGCAATATAGACAAGGCCATGCAAATACAACAATACGTAACCTGCAACAAAAGTGCATCACCGTATCCTGCACGAACAAACTACAACTCAATAATTAGAAATATTTTATACCTACTTCACCAACCTTCGATGAAGAGAACATCAGTTCTGTCCAGTGGAGACTTCTGAAGTAAGTAGTCCAATGTTCTGTATAATCTATTAGGTAGATCTCCATATTTCAATTTGTTAACTTTGAATGACTTCAAATGACCAAAACAAGGAGGTCTAATGCTCAATACAAGAAGTTTTGATAGATCCTACAGAGATAGAGAAAATTAGAATTCAAGTCATATATTAATCACCATTTTTAATTGTAAGCCTGAGCATAGAAAAGAAATGACACAAGAACAAAAGAATCTTATGAGCCTATGAAAATTAAAGAGGTAAAGAAGAGAAGGATAGTAACTAACACATAGTAGTACTTTAAGAGAAAACTCAGACATTCTCAATGTGTTTAGATTAGTTAGCAATTGCAGCCAACTTAGAGTAACTCTGTCCTCTCAAAACATGTACCTCCGTGTGTCAGAATACTTAATTTCTCAACCAAAGAAAGATTGCATGAGGTGAGAAATGGATAAATGTTTTGACCCTGAACAGTGAGAGACCTAAGGTTTGGAGTAGAAAGCTCAATCTGGAAAAATGATATTGTTACGCATCCATTTATGGTCAATTTGGAAAGGTTTTTATTTGATATAGTAAGAAATTTTACACCATTTTGCAAGGCACAACATTTAATTGTCAAACTATTCAACATGTGACATGTAGAAAATGGCTCAGCATAGTCTCTACCACTTATAGTAAAAGTGCAACAATCAAAGTGCAAACTCCTTATTGCTGGCATGTTTAAAGAATCTGGAATAAGTACTATCATAGAAGGCTCACAAGAACCAACAGAAACCTTAAGAAATGTCAATGATTGACAGGAAAAGATGTAAGGACGAAACACAGCATTGGACTTCAAAGTTACATTGATTGTCAACTGTTGAACATTGTGCAGCACAACATATTTCATTAGCCTATTCAGGGGTTGGGACTGAGTAACACCGTGACGAATGAATTCAACATTATGTAGAGAAATGGAATCATCACGACCAGATAAAACACGAGACACAAATTTGGTTAAATTTTTGACATTATTAAAGAAGAAAGATTTAAATGCAAGAATAGTGAGATATTTCCAGAGATGCTTCCATCTTTTAGACAAGACACAAGTTTGAACAACAGATTTTGTGTTCATAAATTTCATAATGTGGAGCAAAACACACTCAGGCAATTCACTCAGCCTGTCCCTCGGACCTTCTCCATCTCTTCTACTCTGTATTTTCTTTGCCATCACAATCAACTTCTATATTTTTTCTTCTTCTATTGATACTTACCTGAACAAAGTAACATTAGAAAATTAAAATATTTTTCAATCTCATATTTGCTTTAACTTAAAGGAAATTAATAACCTTTCAAACACATTTTCATTTTTATAGTGCAAACAACCATTTTAGTTCCTAAAAGTGTAAAACAATACGACTTTACTGTGTGAAAATAAGAAAATTCAAACTTTAATGAGATCTGATTACATACAAGTTATACAGACATGATTGCATGTCAAGATAAAACATTACGGAGCTTTTCCTAACTAAAAATACTCCAAAAAATTCCTCTAACAGTTCTTAATAAGAACTACAAGCTAACTCAAAGAATAATTTAAAATTTAAACAAAAAAAATGAGAAACATATCATTAAGCTAAAGAAATACCTGAAGTTAGAAATTGCAATTGCAGTGGCGTTTCGCAGGAATTTGTAATCACGTTTAGAACAACTTCTTTTTCTCATTTCTTCTTCTCACTTCTTTTATATAGTATTTTTTTATTTTTATTATTTTAAATTTACTCAGTAAATTTTATTTTTATTTTCTATTAATATAATATTTTTTAAGCGGTCACGGTGGGTTTTGGGAAATATGTGAGCAGTGTAGAATGAGTACAATATTGGACAGTTTTTATATTAGGTTCACGGTGAGTTTTGGAATTTGGAGTAGATATAATATTTTGGACAGATTTAAGGTTAGGTTTTGGGGAAAAATGTAAAAAATTTATAAAGGTGTGGAAAAAGGACGCAGAAGTGGACGAAGAAGTCACGGGTGAGTTTTGGGGGAGTTTTGGGAAATATGGGTTGGGTAGTTTTTGGGTTGGGTGAGTTTGGGTAGTTTTTGGGTTAGGTTTAGGGAACGTTCTAGAGCGTGGGTGAGATTTGGGATTTAGAATGGATACAATATTGGGTAGAAGTCACCGGTGAGTTTTGAGAATTATGGGTTGGGTAGTTTTTGGGTTGGGTGAGTTTTGGGAAATATGCATTGGGTAGTTTTTGCGTTAGGTGTTCTAGAGCTGGGAAAATGGTGGTTTACAATGGTGGTTTACAACTAATATAGGTATAGGTTGATAGGCATCCGTAAGTTATTAGGAAATGGACGTGAATTGCTTGAGATTGAAAAGTGTGTATGATAGATTTAATAAATGGAGAATTTTTATTAGAGTAATATTTTTTTTTTTAAATTGATATCTCATATATTTACAATATTGTAACTTTTAATTTTAAAAGGATTTTAAGAAATTAAATTTTGAAAGTTTCTTTTAAAGTTTTATAAAAAAAAATTATATTTTAACGAAAAATAAAGTAAAATCTATAATTTTTGTGTCACTTTTTATTTAAAATATATGAAAATAAATAAAAATATTATAAATACTTTATTTTAAAATATCAAAAATTAATTTTTTGGAAATCAATTTTCACGTGTTTGAAAAATTTAATTAAAAATCATGAGAACAAATTTAAAATTATTTGTGAAAAAAATTAAACAATCTAAAATTAAATTTAATTTGATTTAAAGATAATAAAAAATATTAAACTTTTGTAAATGTTTATTGTTATTGATAAATTAAAAATTTGAAATGAATTTGAAAAATGAAGTTTGAAATGTTAAATAAAAATCTAGATAGTATAATTCATAAATTTTAAAATATATAAAAGTATTTTTTTCAGTAAAAACTTGATTAAAAATATAATTAAAATTTCAGAGAG
>Ga0209700_106334_pt1 | contig 18474 bp, 9 predicted proteins | sample SiratroredBW_FD_187528 | JGI IMG/M metagenome (GOLD analysis project Ga0209700, IMG submission 187528) | Root nodule microbial communities of legume samples collected from California, USA - Siratro red BW (SPAdes) (version 2) | ecosystem: Host-associated > Plants > Roots > Nodule | place: USA...
ATATGAGAAAAAAAAAAAAAAAACTATTTTCATAAAGAGGCTCAAATGCAGACAAAACAAGAACCAACAAACATAATAAAGAACACCAGCACCAATCAATTTAGATAATAGTGGTGTGAGATGGAGGCTTAAGGGTGAAGTGTTGTTATCACAATGAATCAGATTATTTGAAAAGCGAGAAAGAGAGAGACAGAGCAGAGAAGAAGAAGCTGAGTTAGCGTTTTGTTATGCAGTGAGTGATTTTGGGTTGTAGTTTTCTGCTTCGTGATTGTGTTTTGCAGTTTTGATTTAGAGGGAATATAATATAATAGTGTTGGAATTTGTTATCGGGAGTTTTGATATATATATTATTGTGATGGGGCGTGTGAGAGACAGGCAGAGTTGCAATTGAAGCAGGGTAAGAAACAGAGAGAGGGTTGCAGCTAAGCATGCACTTATGTGTCTTTACATAGCGCTGACCTGGTCTCAAAAGAAAGAGACACTTCTGTGTCTATCTCTTTCCCTCACAGTCCCAATACGGAGACGTTTCAGTTTCACAGCTGTTAGCACCTAGCTGTTACAAAACCTTCAATTTAGTCAAGGAGTTACAGTATTTAAAATATAATATCTTTTTCAACCAATACTATAATATCATATCACTAATTGTTTCGACTTGGTTGATCCATTTTTGTTTCCAATTCACAAAATTTGAACGCATGATCTTATTTAATAAAGCATTGAGTCAAATATCATGGACCAATGTTTTTGTTGATAGTTTTAATGTTATTTAACAGCTAAAAAAAATATTTCTATGATATATTTAAATAGTATTGTGCAGGATAAATATTTTATTTTATTTGAGATTTAATAACAAAATCTTTCATAAGTTACTTGAACTGTAATGAATATATAGGAGAAAAAAAGAGATTTTTTGAAATATTTATTTGAGAAAAAGGGAAACGTATGAATTTAAAATTTTAACTATTCTAACTTATAATATAAAATTAAATGTTATTGAAAAATAATTTAATGTATAAAATAAAATTATACAAAATATTAATATTTGATTATTAACAAATAGAATAATTTTAAAATGATATTAATATACACTATTAATATTAAGTATAAATTTAATAATTGTATGAAAAATATCTGAGAAATATTTTAATTAAATAATTATAGTTATATAAATGAGGATGTGTAACACCCTAAAAATTTTATAGCATTTATCATTCAACTCTTATAGATAAAAAAATATATAATTTCAAACCATAAAACATTTAATACATAAAAAAAGAAAAGAAGCAAAGAAGAAAAGAAGAAATAATTTATTTATTTTTAGCTTGAGCAAAAATTCTCTAGCTTGAAGGAGAATGGTCCAGAGAGCACTCTACTTCTAGTGTTATTTTCGCTTGAGCGAGAATACCCTCGGCTTAGGCAAAAACTTATTCTCGTTTTGGCGAAAATCCTCTCGTTTGAGCAAAAATTAACTCAAGAGCATCCTTTTTTTTTTTACAAAGACCTCGCTCCGGCAAGCTGTACCTCACTCAGGCGAGATTTGCAGAGTGAATCTTTTCTGCATACTTTGCTTGGGCGAGATTCCCTCGCTTGAGCGAAATCATCAGAAAATGAATTTTCAAAACAACTGACTTTTATCTACTACCAAGTATTAGCATGCATTCAAAGTTCAAAGTACAATATAAAGTATCTAAATACATCAAACTTATGTACAACTGTCTATATGATAAAAGATAGATCATCATTAGGTCATTAAATACATCAAACATATATACAAGTATTTACAAGACAAAAGGAAAATTAATTTAAGGGCATATCATCTTTAAGGTGCTCCAAAACCTGCATCTGCACCTGCTTGTATACATAGTACAATCATCGCAGTTCATAAAAACAAGGCTAAGTTAGTGAAATTAAAATTTTATAACATACTAAATACATTCAAAAAGAACAAATTATATCAGTCATAAGAATTCCCTTAAAGTCTAGCATATCAAGTTTTAATACAAGTTTTTCTTTTTCATTTCAAATATTCATGTCAAACATCATACATGAAGGCCTCACATGTACCACATCATACATATACGTCACATATGGACCTATTGTCTTCCGAAAGATTCATTAAGTATGCCCCTACCAGAGACTAACATCTAATCCTCTAGATTCAACAAATATAAGAGAAAGGACTAACCCAATACCCAAGACTTAGATTACCAGCGAATCTAAGAAAAATGACTTATCCAATACCCAAGACTTAGATTGTCATCAAATCTAAGAGAAAGGATCAGAGTTAGTGTAAACATCGAATACCGAGTGTCTACTAGTGGTCCCAGTGTGTATGAACTCTCTCACCAGCTTCTGACTACCAGATGTCTTAGTCTATGTGACTTAGATCATTAGTGAAGCTTGAGGATATCTGTTAAACATAGGTATGATATACTTAATGTACTTAAACAAGCATAACTTATACATTATCCCAAATGTATGACATCAACTTCGTCATTCAATCATTCACCTCAATACCCATTCAATCCACAAATAATAGTATGCAAGAATTTTTCCACAACCACAACAACACTTTATGATTAAATAATCAAATATCATCCAAGAACTTCTTTAACATTATAACAACATACATCTACCAAATTCATCAAACTCATTTCCCAATCAAAACAATTCACGTTCATGCAAAAACAATTCCTACAAAGAAGCATTGAAATTGGTGACCACGTCACCCACACATCCAGATATTCTAACATAAAGTTCTATTTGAGGTAAAAACTAACTTCCCTTACCTAAGACAACGATTCCCAAGACAATTTCTCCCAATCAGATAATGACAGCAGTCCACCTATAGGGATCTAGAATAAGTTATCCAAATAACACCAACTTTTAGTATAATCTTAATGAGGAACGCTTTTCTCAATTATTCTCACTAATATTGATGACAAAAAACTTAAGAAAAACAGAGAATAAAAGATCCTTAGAGTAAATAGGAACTTATTTTGATTGAGATTCTAATCAGTCAAAAATAACTTTAGGATCCTCAGCTACGGCGGGACTTGATCAAATTATGAAACAGAAAAAAGAAGTATAGACTTAAAATAATATATATATATATATATATATATATATATATATATATATATATATATATATATATATATATATAGGATGGAAAGTGGAAGAGAGAGAAAAAATAAAAGGGGATGTGTGTGTTGTTATCCTTATGGGGTGGGGGTTACCGGATATGAGATGAAATTTCTACAAAAATTTATGAATAAATCCTTATTTTCATATTTATTGGTGTTAAACAAGTTTTTCCTCTTATCTGTAGTGCTTTTCTACATTTTATAATAGGATTTGAATACAATTTATCATCATGTAGGTGTTGTAATTACTTTCCATTCACTGTAATAAACTTTTCAATAGATTTTATTTATTTGAAAGAAAAAAATGTGTGTTACAGTTAATAACCTTTAATGTTGATAAGTAGTTAAATTTTTATGATAGCGTTGCATACTAGTTTGTCCTAAAAATTATATTTATATCAATTATTTCAAAATCAATTTCTCAATTAATTTCTTTTTATGAAGCTCTTTAATCAAAAAAATGTTAACACTAATTTGATCACGTATTATCTTAAAAGAATTAGTAAATGCATTTTAAAATTGAATGTGGCATTATTTAATAATTTTGTTTTACATAATTATATATTATATGTAACGATCGATAACATTAATAATAATGAATAATAGTACACTTTTATAATAATATTAACGCTAATGCGTAGCCAAATATTTTTCTTAAGTATAGCCAAATAATATATTAAACTATTTAAATAATTTTTTCAAGGTCAGTTTTTAATTAATTTATCAACTTTAACTCCTTAAATTATAATTGAATTTTGGAAAAAATATTCTATTCTTATTCTAAAGCTCCATCAGAACGTTTACACTTATTTCAACACATTATCTTAGGAAAATATTTACACTTATGATAATCATATGTATGAGATTGTTAAATTTATTTTTTATCCTACTGTTTTATTCATTATATATTAAACAACGTAAGCGGACTTGATAAACACGAAAGATCCTCTAAGTTTCATAATATATGCCAATTTAATGTGAAATGGTATGAAGATTTGTGGATCAAGGTTATAATATAATATAAACATAAATATAGATATATGATAGAATAATTTTAGATGATTTAGTGAGAAATTCTTTTATCAATGTCTAAAATGTACATTTAAATAAGATAACAAAGAGAATATTTAGAATATGAAATTGCAAAAATGAAAAGAAAGTACGAAATCTAAAATCTCCAAATAGTGTATTCTAATTATGATATAAAATTAAATATTATTCAAATTATTATAATTAATTTAACACATAAAATACAGAGAATATTTAGAATATCTAATAGTGAAAATGAAAAAAGAGAGCAGATCTAAATCTCTAAACATTTTCTAATTTGTGATATGAAATTAAATATTATTCAAATTATTGCAACTAATATAATACATAAAATAAAGTACAATGTATACATAATAATAATAATAATATTATTATTATTATTATTAAGTTATTATGATATAATATAATTTTAAAAGATACTAATATAAACATTTATGCTTTGTTAGTTTTAAATACGTTTAGTGAACAATAATAATTAAAAATAAATACAATTTTAACAACTATCTTAAAATATGTTATTAAATTTAATGATAAAAAATTATTATATTTATTTATGAAACTTAATATATTTTAATACAATAATAATATTAATAATTACTTGTTAAAGATGAAAGTCAAATATAAATCAATACTAATTTAAAGTTAAAATAAAAGAATTTAATAAACTTGATTATATTAAAGTTAGTTTCGATTAATGTCATTAAATTTTATTTTTTAAATTTGTTTAAGTTAGTGATGGTTTAGTTTTAAGTTTATGGTAACATAAAGTTATCATAAAATTTATTAAAAAGAAAAATAAAATAAAATAATGTGAGACAAGACTAAACATATGGAAACAAAAAATAAAAATAAAGTAAATCACCAAACTAATTCACAAAAGTAATATAAAAAATTAAATGAATAAAATTAAGGAAGATTAGCTAAAAGAGTCCCAAGAAATATATCTCTTATGTTCAAAAATAAAATAATAAAAGAAAGAAAACCAAAATTGAGATGCACAAACGTTTTCATCATTTTTTCTTTGTAGTACACATTCTAACATGTTGTTTAGCAGCCTTGAAAGAACCCTTCCTCGGTCTACTAGGTTTCCTAGAAGTTAAACACACCCTTTTAACTCATTTGAATCACTACGGAAGCCCTTCTCGATCCGATTGGCCCAGTACCTAGAAACCAACTTACACTCCTCCTTGAACATAGAAGAAAGAGTATGAGTAACTTGCACCTCTCTAACATCCAATTACAGCCCCACAGGCATGAACCAACAACAGTTAAGTGCAAACCGGGAGGATTAAATTGAAACCCTTGGACTTTCAAACGAGTAGTTAACATGGCATCAAGTTTAACCCCAACAGAACCATGAGAAGCTATTTTAGTGGTTGTTCTAACAATTATAAAAGCATTTTTAGGTGATCTACCTGCAGGGTGATTAGACCAGATCATCATGACCATTAAAGTCTAAGTTAAAAGCCTCATCCTCTAAAATATCCTTTGACCTCTTAGAAATCAAACTCTATATGCCAGCACCCTGTAAGGAATTCTCTTTAGAAGAAAAATGTTTAGAACCACTATTAGTTGTCCTTGGAATGACGATAGCGGAGCAACCAAGGAGGGGATAAGAATCTACAATATTCAAATTTTCATGTTCATCCTGGGACTAGTTTTCATCTATAATAGCAAATTTAGAAAAAGAACTTGAAAGAACCAAATCATATGAGTGAGTCAAGTTACCCTTAGGATAAACGTGTTGTATTTGCTCAACATTCTGAACCAAAAAAGCCTCATGAGAATCATCAACAAGACTTGGCATTGCTTCTAAACTATCTTCATGATCAGAGCCATTATTAGGAGCAAAAACATCACCTCTTAAAGAAGATGGCTTAGAGTCATTACCAATAACTACATAAACAACATTAACCACCTCGATTTGTAGTTTCACATTTTTCTCCCTTGTCCCCAAGTTGAACTTAGGAACATAATGTTGTTTAGACTTCACTTGTTGAAGATATGGATTGTGTAGGGATTGTAGGATCTAGATAAACTCATTAGGAGATAGAGAACAAAATCACATGCAAGAAGATATGGAAATGACACAACCATGAGTGGAAAACAAGGACAAAACATTCAGTATTCAAGAAAAAACAAGAAAGAAGTATGAAAGAAACTCAAAAAATAGATTAAAGGAAGACAGGAGAAGAGAACACAACACCTTTGAAGAAGTATTCCAAGGATAGGTTTCAAGAAAGCCACTACTTGAGAACGCTTCTCAAAATAAGACTCAAAGCAAGAGAAGAGGAACTCTCACTCAATTATCTCAAAGAAACCTTTGAAGGAAACTCTAATTCTCATTCAACTTGTAAAAATGTACACACGAGAGTCTCTTTTATAAGAAAAACTCACGGCCAAAGAGGTCCATGAATGGACAAAAAGATTAACCAAGTTAACAAGATTTAAGTGTCTTAATCCCTTAAAATTAGGGAGACCACATGGTGGTTCCTAAAAATTAGGGAAAAACACTCATTACTCTTGATGAAAATGGCATCCAATGTACATAACCAGTTTTGGAAGTGCTCGAAGAGTAAAAAATGTTTCTTTCGAATTCAAAATTCTATAATGCTCTACTCTCTCAAGTTTTATACATTTTTAAGACTATTCTAGCTTTATTACATTTATTCCTTCTTCCAACATCTTAACTTGTCTTCGAGTCTTTATTCCTCCCATTTGATTCTTTATTTTATCTTCTTTTCCCCTTTTAGCCATGCTTCTTGTTTTTATTCCATCAAACTCTTATTTCTTTTGTTCTTTATGAACCTCATCCTCACATGAATCAGTTGATCAAACCTATCACTTTGAGGACAGTGCCTACAAGTAAATAAGTTATGGTCAATCATTTTATGAAAAGAGAAAAAAGTAAGAAGTTGTTTATACTCCACATCAGTCACAAAGACAAAGCTTAGACGCTTCACCAAAAGTTGTTGCGATAGAGAATAGAGTAGATCCACATCAACAAGCACTCGAGCATAGAAGCTTAGGATGTTCTTCATAGTACAATAATCTAATGCAAGGGGAGTACTAACCCCTCTTCCTATAGAGAAAATAACATGGTAATACTCCAAAGAGAGGCCATGAATTCTAACTCAACATTCTTCATAATTGTTGGAACAAAGTGCTTAGTCCAAGCAAAGACCTACAAAAATATTGAAGAGAGATTCCAGAATCCAACCGCTAACACGTGCTTCATGTCTTCCAAAGTGGAGAACAAAAACTCATATAATCCCTTGCCAAGGGAAAATGCCTTCTAGGAACCAAAGGGATTTCCAAGCAATGTTCAATTTCTTACACACTTCCAGGTACATCAAAGGCTTGTCTCATTTGGCAAGCACGACCCTACTAAGCAAGTGATTCTTACAATCTTCAAGCCTTTCTAGATATGCTTCTTTTGGGATATGTACAAAGAAAAGATCTCCTTTTAAGCAAGTAGAGGGAAACTGTGACAGAGGGGTATTGCAAGTGTTATTCAAAACATGAGCAAACTACTACAAGCAAAACGTATATTACCAACTCGGTAAAATATCATTACCTATAGATTTTACCGATGAAAAATGCATGGTCACTATACCGACAGATTTACCGACAAATTTAATCCGTCGCTAATTACCGAAAGATTTATCGACGAAAAAATTGAGCACCAAAATATTCGTCAGTACATCTGTCGATAAATTAACCGTCAATTTATCGACAGATTAAATCTGTCAATAAATTGGCGAGCAACTTAACGACGAATCTAATCTGTCAGTAAATTGCCTGTCCAATTAGCGATGATTTATTCCGTCGGTAATACCTAACATATTAATAATAATAATAATAATACTATTTTTGTAGGAACAGCTGACTTCAGAAGGGGGTTGAATGGAGCCTGAACTCACTTTCATATAAATAAAAATCACCAAGCAAGATTATCAAAGGAAAGAATATATATGCAAAGATGAAGCAATTTTATACTAGTTCACCCTAATCTCTTGGGCTACATCCAGTTCTTCCTTGAACAAACCGTTCAAGAGATTCCACTATATCATAAATGGTTACAATGAGTACGCAAACTTCTCTAGGTTATAACGAGTACACAAACCTCTCCAGGTTATCACGAGTACACAAACCTCTCCAGGTTATACTAGTCCCAATCTCTCCGTCAGATCAAGACCACTCAAAATTGAAATAAACACTCTCAACAGAGAGAACAATGAAAGCTCACAAGGGTTTACTTCACAAAGGTGAAGAATTACACAATGGTTTCACACAACCCAAAAATCTAAATGGTCTCAATAGCAGATTGACAAACAGACACTCATTATATTTTCTTCAATGTATTATATGATGTATTTCTCTTTTTGCTTCTTTTTTTTTCAACTTGAAATTGCTCCTCTATATGTAGTTTTTTAGAAACTAGTCGTTGGGATGGTTGAACATAGCAATCTTGACTTTTTGATGTATGGAGCTCAAGCTAGAAATATTTTTCTAATTTTTATACTACATTAAACTTGATTAACTCTGTATAAAAAATAATTTAAAATAACATAGAGAAATTATATTTGAGATACTCATTATTAATTTGAATAATTTCCATTATGAACAAATTTGAACATTAAAGTACATAATGATATAAAATCAATTAATCACATTTAAATATTTCATAAGAATTTGAATAATTTCCATTATGAGCAAATCTGAACGTTAAAGCACAATATGATATAAAAATCAATTAATCACATCAATAACATAAAAGTAAATAGTAAGAAAACTTATCTCTTCACGAATCATGTATCTCCTGCTTTAATAATAATAATGTTAACTGCGTAATGTATATGAGTCATCAAATATAAATGTATACTTGAGTTTTGTTATCATCAAAATTTTTATCAAATGATTTGATCCTCTAAAGAGACTTTGAACTGTCTAATGTTCAACAATCTCTCCCTTTTTCATGATGACAAAACTACAAGCCTTAAGAACAAATAATTTCAATAATATCAAGAGATTAAACAACGGAAGATTCAATTAAGATTATACCCAAAAGTTCTCTTAAATATTTAAGTCCATCTTAAATAAGGGGTTTTATAAAAATATTTGCTAATTGTTCATCAATTAAGACAAATTGCAAATCAATGGTATCCTTTTGAACATGATCTCTTATAAAATGATGTTTAATTTCAATATGCTAAAAACACACATGTTTTATAAATAAAATAAAATAAATTTGAAGAAACTAAAATAATGGAAATCAAATTTAAAACTACGCAAAAAAATATGACACCTTACATATCATCAAATACATGTAAATTTTATTAGACCATCTAATATGTAAAATATATAGAGTAACAAATGCAAGCAAAAAGAAATACTTATCTTGTAGACGGGACAAACCTTCTAACCTTAGATGAATCTCTATTAGTAAAATATAAACGTCTCATCCTTATTTGACCAATTCCAACAAATCTCGTTTATCTTTTTCTCTTGTCTCTCTATCTCTTGACTCTCAATTCTGGGAATGTAGAATTTCTTACCTTTATGAATAGTGAGCATTCATTTTCCCAATTCTAATATTTGAGTCTTCTTGTTTGGATTTAATATATGTACAAGAGGAATAATTTTCTCTTTTGGTACCCACACTGTTTTGGGTCCTTTCATGTTAGTTTTCCTCAAAGATTTATCCTTAAAGGTTCCTACAGAAATATGATGTACAATGGAAGAACTAGATGATGCATTATTTTGATCACAACCTATTTCTTTCTTATCATGAGACTTCTTAGAACTTTTTATCAACATGTCAAGAGATTTTTCATTTTTATTTGAATGACATAAAACTTTTCTAAGAGCTATATTTTCAGTAATAATATCATCAATGTCTGTCTCATTTGATTCAATAGGCATTTTTCCTAATTTTTCTCTAATTAACACAAGTTCTTTTTCCATGCTTTTGAGACTTGTGTTCTGACCTGCAAGGTCCCTTTTAAGGTTCCTATTTCCATTACACAATCTTTCTTTTTCTTGGAGAAGCTTTGTGTTATTGAGAGAAATATCATTTAGACTAGCTTTCTCTTGTTGCATTAATTCAATTTCTTTACAAGCATTTTTATAATTTCTTTTCATGGTTTTATATGCAGATGCTATCATACCATTATTAGATATTGCTTCTTGATATGCTTCCCGAAGAGAATGAATGTCAAATAAATCTACCTTTTCATCATACTCTTCTGATATGGAATTGTAGACAGTGCCTGCCGTGAAACATATGTTTGCCTCCTCATCAGAATCAGAACTGGATGAGTCCAAATCCTCCCAGGTTGACATAAGACTCTTCTTTTCTTTGGAGAACTTCTTCTTTTTTCTCCTCCTTTTCTTCAACCTCTTTTGAATCTTCATATGTGAGAGCAAGTGTATCCCACATCTCTTTAGCGCTGACCATAACATGTACCTTTGATATTTCTTCCTCAGATAAAGCACGCATTATAATATGCCTAGCTTTAGCATTATTTTGACAGAAACACTTTTCCTTCTTAGTCATAGATTCAAAAGGAAACAACTCTCCTGATTTATCAATCAATGTAGGTATGCCATTTTTGATAATATTAATTAATTGCATACCATTATATTGGATGAAGCCAATCATCCTCATCTTCCAAAACACATAATTTTGGCCCTTGAACAAGGGTGGTCGACTCAACTGTAGTCCGTCTCCTTCCATTGAGTTCCTGTAGGATCGTGCCTCAAGTCCTGTGAAGAACTAACCCTGAGGTTATATCTGATAACAACTGTAGGAAAAATTGGCTCCAAAAGGAGGGGTTGAATGGAGCCTGAACTCAATTTCGTATAGATGAAAATCACCAAGCAATATTATCCAAGGCAAGAATATATAAGCACAGATGAAACAATTTTATACTGGTTCACCCTAATCTCTTGGGCTACGTCTAGTTCTCCCTTGAACAAATCGTTAAAGAGGTTCCACTATATCACAAATGGTTACAATGAGTACACAAACTTCTCCAGGTTATAATGAGTACAAAAACCTCTCCAGGTTATCACGAGTACACAAACCTATCCAGGTTATCACAAGTACACAAACCTTTCCAGGTTATCTTGAGTACACAAACCTCTACAGGTTATACCAGTCCCAATATTCCCCTGAGACCAAGACCACTCAAAATTGAAATAAACACTCTCAAAAGAGAGAACAATGAAAGCTCACAAGGGTTTACTTCACAAAGGTGAAGAATTACACAATGGTTTCACTCAACCCAAAAATCTAAATGGTCTCAATAGCAGATTGACAATAGACACTCATTATATTTTCTTCAATGTATTATATGATGTATTTCTCTTTTTGCTTCTTTTTTTTTCAACTTGAAATTGCTCCTCTATATGTAGCATTTTAGAAACTAGCCGTTAGGATGCTTTAACGTAGCAATCTTGACTTTCTGATGTATGGAGCTCAAACTAGAAATATTTCTCTAATTTTTATACTGCATTAAACTTGATTAATTTTGTATTGGAAATAATTTTAAATAATATAGAGATATTATATTTGAGATACTCATAAATAATTTGAATAATTTCCATTTTGAACAGATTTGAACAACAAAGTACATAATGATATAAAATCAATTAATCACATTTAAATATTCCATAAGAATTTGATTAATTTCCATTATGAACAAATCTGAACGTTAAAGCAAAATATGATATAAAAATCAATTAATAACATAAATAATATAAAAGTAAATAGTAAAAAAACTTATCTCTTCATGGATCATGTGTCTCCTACTTTAATAATAATAATGTTAACTGCGCAATGTATATGAGTCATCAAATATAAATGTATACTTGAGTTTTGTTATCATCAAAATTTTTATCAAATGATTTGATCCTCTAAAGGAACTTTGGACCGTCTATTGTGCAACAATTTTTAATAATAATACTACTAATAATAATAGTAATAATAGTAATATTAATATTAATAATATTTCTAATAATAATAATATTAATAATAGTAATAATAATAATAATAATCATAGTAATATTTAATAATATTTTTTATAATAATTTTTATAATAATAATATATATAATAATGCTTTTAATAATCACAATCGTAATATTAATAATAATAATAGTATTAATAAAATTTATAACAATAATACTAATAATAATAAGAATAATATTAATAATATTTATAATAATAATACAAATAATACTAATAATAATAATAATATTAATATTAATAATAATTTTATATTAAAAATAATTATAATATTTATAATAATAATAGTAATAATAATATAATAATAAAATACTGTAATAATAATATTAATAATATTTAACAGTATTATAATAATAATATTAATAATGTTTATAATAACAATCATATTAATAATGTTTATAATAATAATAATAATAATAATATTATTATTATTATTATTATTATTATTATTATTGTTCATAATAATTGTTGGAGCTAGTGAAGGTCATCCTAAAATGCTAATTATGAAGAAATCACTTGAAGACACTAGATTTTAGGTTTGGGGTAGTTATTACTTGGATTAGGACTTTCATTTATTAGTTTGTGTCAGTCAATCAAGTACTAACATAGCTCTTACTCATGGTTAAGCGAAAATAGCATTTCAAAAATGTTTTAGAAAAATTAATGTTGCAGACCCAAATTTAACATGTTAAATTTCAAAATCAACATGTTAAATTTTTGACAGTTTAAGCTATCACGTGTTTAAAAGGGTGTTACGCGCGTTTTGTCATAATAATTCGATTTCAAAAAGGTTTTTAAAGAGTTTTCAAGAGAGTTTCTTGGAGGGAAAACCAATTGTGAGAACAAAATGCTTTTGATTTCGAATTTCATCATGATTTCAAATACTTGAAGAGGAGCTTTGCTTGGATTTGATTCAATTGGCATGGCAACAACTTTCTTGTGAAGATAAGTGTTCTTCCTTGAGCTTTTGATTGTGCTTGGTTGCTGCCTAATTGAATTTTCGAGTTGTATTGTATTCTTGAATAGTTTCTTGGTTGATTTGTGCTTGATAGGCGATTTAAGCATTGTTATTGAGAGAATTGTAAAATTGAATTTGTGTATTGTTGTGTTTGCATTAAAATCTGCAGTGGTGTACTGCATTGACACAGTGGGTGTTCATCTTTGCGGTGGGGCTGCACAAGGGGGTAGAAGCTCTTCTTGTAGGGTTCTAAAGTGATTTATTTGTAAACTTTATTTGAATTAGTGGAATTCCTTGCAAGTGGTAGCAAGGGACTGGACATAGCCCAAGTGGTTGGGTGAACCAGTATAAAAACATCTGTGCAATCTTCTTTTCTCTCTCTCTTTTAATTTCGAATTGCATTTATGCCATATTCAATTCTACAGTCAAGAACAACATGTTAAAATTGAAGAATAACCTATTGAATTCTGGACAGATTTAAAAATACTCATTCCGGTTGTATTTTTAATTGGTTAAAATCAATTTTAAGGTGTTGTAATTCTATACTTTACTGCAGCTTATTAATCTTGGCTTATTACCTATGTTGTCTTGCGTTTTTTAGCTCATTGGATCTATTTTTTTAATTGTAAATTGTCTACTGATTTGGTGTTCTGCAGTTTGATATAGTAAATCTGTTTTGCATCAATTTTGGGGATTCTTTGAATTGAAATCTGTTTTGTATTTCTGAACTATTCCAGTTTGGCTTGTGTGTGTACCTTAAACTTTGTTGTGCAGTTTTCATAATTTGGATTAAGTGCATTTGGTGCAGAATTCTGTGGGTTGTTTGTTGAAAAATTTATTCCGTGTTGCTTTGGTTTAAAGTAGAAAAATTGCATTCTAATTGTGACTTTTGCTGCATAATTGTTTTGGTAATCTGGTGACAAATTGGTACATACTTGATTAACCATTGCTTGATCATATTACTTTGATTTGAGGTATTTTTGATTTGTGCAAAATTCATTTTAATCAAATCTGATTTTTCTGGTTTTTAAGACTGCTGCAGTGATGTGATTTCAACCTGTTGAATTCTACTTTTAACTTGTTATTTTCTAATACTGGTTGAAAATTAACTAAGTGCTGAAAAGGATTTTCAATAGATTGTTTTAACAAGCTGTTTCTGATTTGAACAAGTTGTTTTTACTGATTTTATACTCTGATATGTATTTTAAACAAACTGTTTGTGAATCCAACTTACTGTTTTTGTGTGGCATTATCATTATAATCAAAGGTTCATAAAAGATCTCATTCAAACTTTCAAGTTTTCAAAAAGTTTTAAATTGTTCAATTCACCCCCTCTTGAACATTGGCCATCTTATTTTTCAACAATAATATTAATAATAATAATAATATTAACAATAATAATAACGATATTTTTAATATAATAACAGTAGTATTAATAATAATTATAGTATTTTTATTATAATAATAATAATACAATAATAATAGTAATATAATAATAATAATAATAATATTATTATTATTATTATAATTATTGTAATTGTAATAATAAGTATAATAATAATCGTAACATGACAGAAAAAGTTATTATGGTCTAATGGTTAAGGGTTCTGTCGGGCTATCTAAAGGTCCTGGGTTCAAGTTTTCCTTAGTTTGCCTCATATCTTGATCATTGAGGCATGCCCAGGGGACTAGGAACCCCACAGACTACGCGCCCACAAGTAGAACACAACGCAATCACCCAAGAAAGATCACCACACTCCTACCGGGACAAATGCGAACAAGGAAATGCTTAGTGTCAAAAACCCTAATTCTCTAGAGAGACTTAGGATTGTTGTATTCCTCCTATTCTAAGTGTCTTCTTAAAAGAAACATGGTTTTAAAAGAATGCACAAGGAGCTCGATCAATCTCCTTCTCCAACGAAGAAGAAGCCTTTCCTTGTGAAGGAGAGTTATTATTGGTACAAAGGCTTGTTGAAAACCATCCTATTGAACTAGAGCAGTCATAACGAGAGCATATCTTCCACACAAGATGTAAATTTATTAATATACTTGTTGTCTTATCGTGGATAGTTGTAATTGTTGTAGTAAAAGGTTGGTGAAAATGTTAGCCTTTCCTACCAAACCCCATCCTAAACCTTACAAACTTTATTGACCAATAATGACGGTGGTATAGTAGTCAAAGAACAAGTAAATGTACCTATTTCAATAGGCAAATATTTTGAATATGTTTTATTTGATACTGTTCCTATGAAAGTTGGACATATTATGCTTGGTATGCCATGACAATATGATAATAAAATTTTACATGATGGCTACACCAATAAAATAACTTTCAATCATAAGGGAAGTAGAATAACTTTAATTCCTCTTTCACCTCAACAAATGAGGAAGGATGAAATAAAATTGAAAATGAAAAGGTTAAAAGGAAAACGAATAAAAAGGAAGACAATAGAAAAGAATAAGAGTTTGAGATAATCCCTAGAAAAGAAAATATTAAGAGAGTATGCATGCTTGTTAACTCTTCTTCACCAAAAGGTAAAAATTTTGATTCTTGTTTTAAGAAAATTCAAAAATTTTACTCTGAGTCACTACATTTCACAAAGTAGTGACAAACAAACTAAACAAAATTTTTTCCTCTATGGTCTTCACAAAATCCCTTTTAAAAATAAAAAGTAAAGGACATTCTGTCTTAGTCTTTTTTGTTTCATAGTAAATAAACTTAATCAAATTTTATTTACTATTTGATGCAGATAGATCTTCGATCCTCGAGGAAGACAATAAAAATGAACAAATAAAGATTGCAATCATTAAGCTTCACGAAAGATCTGAGGACAAATCTTCTTTAAGAGGGAGGGTTTGATGAAAATCCATCCAGGAGACTACAGTAAAAAATAAAGAAATCATAGAGATAGAAACTTGATAAGGAGAGTTTGAAACTATTTTGAATGTGTTTGGGCCTCCAATTAATCTTTTGAGCCTATGTTCAACCTTGAAGAGATCACTCTAAATATTTTAAAGCATAAAAATACAAAATCTCTATTTGTAAAAATTGTAAGTGGATTTGATAAACATATCCAACATCTCTAAGTTTCATAATATATGTTGATTTAAAGTGGTGTGAAATGATATGAAGATTTGTGGATCACCGTTATAAATATAGATATTAATAGAATTGTTTGAAATGATTTAGTGAGCAATTCTTTTATCAATGTCTAAAATATACCTTTAAAGAATATAACAAAGAGAATATTTAATATGTAATAGAAAAATGAAAAGAAAGTACAAAATCTGAATCTCCAAATAGTGTATTATAGGTAAATATTATTTAAATTATTTTAATTAATTTAATACATAAAATAAAGAGAATATGTAGAATATCTAATTGTGAAAATGAAAAAAAAGTACAAATATAAATCTCTAAACACTTTCTAATTTGTGATACGAAATTAAATATTATTCAAATTATTAATATAATACATAAAATAAAGTACAATGTATACAAAATATTAATATTAAGTTATTAGCATATAATATAATTTTAAAAGATACTAATATAAATATTTATGCTTTTGTCAGTTTTAAATAAAAAAAATACAGTTTTAACAACTATCTTAAAATATATGATTAAATTTAATGATAAAAGTTTATTATATGTATTATGAAACAATATATTTTAATATCGTAAGAATATTAATAATTAGTTGTTAAAAGAATAAGTCAAATATAAGTCCCCACTAATTTAAAGGGAAAATAAAAAACTAATTAACTTGATTATATTAAAGTTAGTTTTGCTTAATATAATTAAATTTTAATGTTTAAATTCATTTAAGATAGTGGTGATTTAGTTTTTTTTTTCTATTAAATTTTATGCTAGATATAGGGTTATTACATAAAATTTATTGAAAAAATAACAATAATAAGATCATGAAAGAATAGACCAAACCTATCGAGTAAGAAAAAGCAGAATAAACAATTAAAGCAACTCACAAGGATAATATAAAAAAGCAAATGAACAAAATTAAAGAAAATCAACAAAAAAGTTAGAAGAGGTTCATCCCTTATATTAAAAAAAACAAAAAATAAAGAAAAACAAAATTTGGATGCACAAACTCCTTCATCATTTTTTATAGTATCCACTCTAACACGTTTTTTCGTAGCCTTTATAGTATTCACTCTAACACGTTTTTTCGTAGCCTTAGAAAACACCTTCCCCGATCTCTAAGTTTTCTAAAAATCTAAACATACCTTTCAAACTCACCTGAATTATTTAAAAACTTCTATTTAATTTGATCGGTCCAGTACTTCAAAACTAATTTACACTTATAATGAAACTTTGTACATGAAAATGGTAACATATTTTAGTAATAACAAGATAATAAGAAAAAATATCGAGTTCGATAAGAACATTAAGCGTTACAATCAATATATTAAACTAATAATATTCATATCAGAATGACTTTTATTCTCAAACAATAATGCAACAATCAAATGGAATATATTGGTTAGTGGATAAAATATATATGATTTTCATATAGATCATGAAAAATATTTCTTACCACGAGTTGTCCGAGTCCTATTACCGCATTTTACCTTGTTTTTAAAAGAGAAAGGGAAAGGTTAACTTATTTTGTTTCTTTCTACTATTTTCTAATAATGTATGTAGTTAAAACCATGTGGTTCAATTTAATGATCCTTTTTATCGTTCGGGAACCAAGTAGAAAATGAAAGTGGAATTACTTTATGATCTATATTCTGGTGGTCCAATCAATTGACTGCTAATATAGATTGATTAATATTGAATGATGTTATTTAAACCCCTGCAACCAATTTCGTTTACATTGAATCAATTAAACTGAAAAATAAGCTAAAGAAAACAAATTATACTATCATGAATTCTTCAATTTATAACTTTATCGATAATGACAAATAATCTAACAATGAATTTCGCGGAGCATTAGGCAAAAATAACCCATCTCAGTAATTACTCTCTTATACTTATTGAACTTTTCTAATTTTGATATTCTTTCTCTTAAGTATCATGTAGTCGCTTCGATATCATGGTTCAAATTAGAACTGATATATTTTTAAGTCGGGTCAAACCAACATACAAAGTACCTTATTTATACAAATTTTTCATTATCTCATGTTATTTTTTTTAGTTTGAGGGGTAGATTAAAACCAATTTTAAAATTTACATAAAATTATAATTTTCTACTAGCTAGTTATTTCTCCTTTCATATATATATATATATATATATATATATATATATATATATATATATATATATAT